>Ga0137306_102600_pt1 | contig 14821 bp, 10 predicted proteins | sample Inofroosms_March_FD_97187 | JGI IMG/M metagenome (GOLD analysis project Ga0137306, IMG submission 97187) | Mouse cecal microbial communities from Vienna, Austria - N-Acetylneuraminic and N-Acetylglucosamine D2O microcosms_March | ecosystem: Host-associated > Mammals > Digestive system > Large...
TTGCTTAAATCAATGTTTCTTGTTGCCATAAACCGCCATGCCGCAACAATACGGTATTCATCAACATATTCGGAAAGCACGCGCACAATTATACCTGTCGGCTTATATGCTATGAATGGACTTTGGTATTGCCCCGCCTATTGTACAACAGCGAATCAAATCAGAGTGTTCCGGGTTGACCGTATCAAAGAAATCATAGAGGAAAAGCCCTGTCCAAAAGGAAAATATCCTATTCCTGTGTCAATTCAGGAATATCTTGAAAAAACAGAGGTTAAAAACGATTACCACATGAAAATCCAGCTGACGGATACAGGTGTCAAACGCTGTGAAAGTGAATGTTTGCTTGCAAGTGGATTAAAAACATTTTCAACAGGTGGCGGGATAATCGACATGGAAATAAACCATGCTGCTTTAGAATGGGTTGCCGATTATATATTGTCGTTTGGAAATAATGCCACTGTATTAGAACCAGTGGAGTTAATAAAGCTAATGCAGCAAAAAATATACGAATTATATCAGCATTATTGCAAATCAGAATAACAGGCGGACTGCTACGCAGGTCAAAGCCGTACAGGTAATTGCAAAACCCCTGTATTTTCAAAATTTCATATACAATTCAGAAAAGTAAGAGTAAATATTTTTATATACAAAAACTGAAAAATACATTAAGAGTGCGGATTTCCTTCATAATCCGCTGCGTCTGTCTCGCTGCCGTTTCCGGCACAAGCAGTTCATATGCAATATACTCGTATATATCCCTCAAATCACGCCTCGCCCTGGCCGTGTACACAATGTTCCAGCTCATATCCCATAGTCCCGCCGCATTCCTTCTTCCACTGCATCCGCTGAATATACCCTGCCTTCCCGTATATCCTCCATGCCTTTTTCTATCTCTGTGTCAAACTGCTCCTTTGTAAGAGAGCCGTATGCAGGAGGCGCCTTCTTTGGCAGCTTCATTTCAAACGGGATGCCCTGCTGAAGCACGACCTGCCTTAAAAACATGCCAACTGCATTTGACATTGGTATCCCAAGCTGTTCAAGCACCCGTTCCGCCTGCTCTTTGATCTCCGGCTCCACACGCGCGAATACATTTGATGTCCTTGCCATCTAAACCACATCCTTTCGCTATATAGTATACCGCTTTTGCCTGCGGTATGCAAGCGTTCCGCTTGTCCTTGTATGAATGCACAGATCAGAACATCAATCCCCATGGGAATCGTACACTCTTTCGGTTATATTCCCCCGTTATTGTTCTAAAAGCCCTTAGAGAAGTCTTAGAGGACTTTCCCGCCGCCCCGTGATAAGATGACAGCAAGTCAAAACCATACAGGTAATTGTGAAACTCAATAATTGTACTAATTTCATGTGCAATTTGAAAAATTTGAATACAAATATTTTCTCATACAAAAGGTAAGAAATGCATTTCGGCCTTTTTGTATGATGAAAATATTTCATGGAAAGTGCAGAAATTATACATGAAATTTTGATAACCGGATAGTTTCGCAATTGTCTGAAGTCAAAGCCATCTGAGGAAGGAGAACAACTCTATGAAACGAAAACTTTCATTCTTACTTGCCGGGCTGCTGCTTCTGCTGCCTCTGCTTACTGCCGGCTGCAGTTCGCCTGGAAACGAACCTCTGAAAAAGCAGGAAAAACCCGCCGCCCAAAAGGAAGATTCAAAAGCACAGCCAGAAACTGCCACAGGCAGGTACCGGGAAGAAACCATTTCATTTCCGGTACCGGTACAGACCATATTTGATTTTGAAAAAAAGGAGGGCTCCATGCGTATTCTGCTGGAGCAGAAACCTGGGGATTTCTGCTGCTGCAAAAGCCAGGATACAGGCGCTTCCTGGCAGCAGGAACCCTGGGATATCTCATGGCTGCCGGAAAATTACCGGGTAGTGTCCGCCTGCTTTGCCCCGGAAAACACCATTTTCGTCTCCGCCGGAAAAATATCAGAAGACCCGCTGGATGAATATCATGCAACGGGAGCATACGAATATTTCAGACTGAAGGAGACGCCGGAAGGGCTCCGGACAGAACCTGTCTCCCTGGAGCTTCCAAAACCGGAGGATGCATATTTAAAAGCAGGCTATGGACTGAGGAACATGGTCTGTTCCGAAGACGGAACACTCATCGGTATCCTCCAGCTCGGAACCGGAGAAACACAGACTTCTCAGATTATGTCCTTTCATTCGGACGGCGGCGTTGCAAACTGGAAGCGCGATACAGGAAACGCGGAACTCAAACGCTGCGGGAACACACTCTTCCTGAATGAATACGACGGAACCATCAAAACCCTGAATCCTGCAGACGGGGCAGAACTGACGGAAACCACACTTCCCGCCGGAACCATGTTCTTAAGGCTGATGGATTCGGATTTGGAAAAACAGAAATTTTATTACTGTAACGAAACGGGAATTTACAGTTCCGATGATACCATGTCCCTGACAGAACTTCTGGTGGACGGCAATGTAAGCAGTTTTTCCGATATCAGCTCCACCATACGATATTTCTGCCAGGCAGATGAAACTGTATTTCTGATGTTTCTGGAAACCACTGCCTCTGACGGACTGAAGCTGCTGCGATACGAATACGATCCGGATTTGCCCACCCAGCCGGAACAGGAGCTGAAAATTTATTCTTTGTATGACACCTGGAACGTACACAGACTGATTTCCGATTTTCATTCCACCCACCCGAATGTGCTGGTAACTTACGAAACAGGCATGGAACATTCCGGTGCAAAAAGCGAATCCGACGCCATCAATATTCTGAACACGGAAATCATGGCCGGAAAGGGACCGGATGTTCTGTTCCTGAACGGCCTTCCCTGGAACTCCTATGCCCGGCAGGATATCCTTCTGGACTTAAACAGCCTGGAAACCATGCCGCAAACCCAGGTGTTCCAAAACCTTTTTGCTGCTTTTGAAACAGAAGGCAGACAGTATGCGGTACCCGTCAGCTTTTCCCTGCCCATACTGACAGGGGAAGAAACTCTGATTTCCCAGGTGGATTCTCCGGAAGAATTAGTGAACATGGTCAGAGACACAGAGCCTCTGCCCATTCTGGAAGCTGAAAACTTCCTGCCCTATACCTTCAGTATTTTCTGGCAGGACGTCCAAAAAGAAGACGGAGCCATTTCCAGAGAAGCGGTAAGGAAACTGCTACAATGCAACAAAGAACTGAACGACCTGCTGCAGCCGGAAGAAGGTGAACCCTGGGTTCCCTTTGATTCCGTATATCCCAAAGAGGAAAACACTCCTGCTTATGATTCCTCTTATTCCAGTGTAAATGTCTGGAATATCGTGTACGGAAATACCGCTGCGTCCGCGGGCTATATGGGCGCTGTTAAGGACTTCACCGCCATTTCCGACCATATGCCGGGACAGGCCCTGAACTGGAAATCATTTCCGGAGCATGTGTTTACTTCTCTGCTGGCAGGAATCAACGGAACATCCAGGCAGACAGATTTAGCCGGGGAATTTCTGGAATTTATACTCAGCGAAGAAGAACAGATGAAATTTATTGACGGTTCCCTGCCTGTATTCCCCGCGTTTCCAGTCCATAAAAAAGTCTGGGAAACCATGACCGAAGAACCAGCCCCGGAAAAACTGGAAGAATACGAAACTCTTTTCCAGACACTGGGCGGCACGTTTCGCTGGCCTTCTCAGGAAGAATTTGACAGGCTGAAACAACAGGTTTCCAGGCTGGATACTCCGGCCATGGAAGATGCTCTGGTGCTTGCCGCCGTCACAGAAAAAGGCAGGGCATATTTGTCCGGAGGCAAATCTCTGGAGGAAACTGTAAACGAAATCATCCAGACACTGGAACTGTATCTGGCAGAATCCGGCATTGCAGAGTGATTCTGTCTCCGGCTCACGGTCGGAAGAAATGGAGCATCCCATGAAAAAAATACTCGCCGCGCAGAGGGACTTTCTGTTCCTTCTGCCCAGCCTGCTGGGCGTTTCCGTCTTTGTATTTCTTCCCTTCGGGGATGTGGTACGAAGATCCTTTACCAGTCTTACTGTCAGCAGGTTCACCGGATTTGACAATTACAAAATGATATGGAAAAACGCAGCTTTCCGTCTGGCCATGGGGAATACACTGAAATTCTTAAGTGTTTCCATTCCCCTTCTGCTGGCTCTGTCTCTGCTGCTGGCAAACATGGTGCATTTCGGACATGATACATCCTGCATATGGTATAAAAAATGCTGTCTGCTGCCCATGGCGGTTCCCACTGCCTCCCTGGTCTTTGTCTGGAACATGCTGTTTCACCCGTTCGGAATTCTGAACAGTGTCCTGCACCTTTCCGCTGACTGGCTCCATTCCTCCTGGGCATTTGCAGTGCTCACTTTCAGCTTTCTCTGGAAAAATATGGGATATTATGTGATTTTATGGCTCACAGGCCTTCAGGGTATTCCAAAAAGCCTGTACGAAGCGGCTGCTCTGGACGGAGCCGGCCCTCTGGCCCGGTTTCGGTATGTGACCCTGCCGGGGCTGAAACCCATGGCCTCCGCAGTGCTGATTCTGGCTCTTACCGGAGCTTTCAAATCCTACCGGGAAAGCTATCTTCTGTCCGGAGAATACCCGGACAGAAGCATTTACATGATACAGCACATGTTCCACAACTGGTTCCGGGACATGGCCATGGACAAAATGTCTGCGGCTGCTGTGGTCATCGTATGCATGTTCGCAGTGCTGGTCATTCCGTTCCGCAAAAAAGGAGGTGGAAATTTTGATTCTCTCAATACTTAAACGTCTGGTTCTGTTCCTGCTGTGTATTCTGGCCTGTCTGCCGGTATTTCTGCTGTGGACCGGCTCCATTACCGGCAGACAGGAACTTGCCTTTTACCTGAAAGGAATGTTTGAAGGGCAGGGACAGAGTTTTTTTCCTCTGTTCCCGGCCTTCCCCACCCTGAGAGGTTACCTGGAAGTGCTTCTGGACACGCCGGAATTCTATGTGGTGTTCTGGAATTCCGTCAAACTGACGTTTTGCATTGCAGCAGGTCAGTTATTGTGTTCTGTTCCCGCCGCCTGGGGATTTTCCCGCTGGCATGGAAAGCTGAGCAGCCTGCTGTTTTATCTGTACACCATTTTAATGCTGCTGCCTTTTCAGGTTACCATGGTATCCGCCTATATGGTCATTGACCGTCTTGGCATAATGGACAGCCACAGCGCCGTCATTCTGCCCGCTGTGTTTTCCACTTTCCCGGTGTTTCTGATTTACCAGTACTTTATCGGAATACCGGAAGAAATTTTTGAGGCATTTTCCCTGGACAGCAGCAGCCATCTCCGGATGTTCCTGCACATGGGCCTTCCGCTGGCCATGCCCGGCGTCAAAGCCGCTCTGCTGCTGGGCGTCCTGGAATACTGGAACCTGCTGGAGCAGCCGCTGATTTTCCTGAAAACTCCCTCCCTCTGGCCCTTTTCCCTCTACATTCCCAATATCAGCCAGAACAGTATCCAGTACACCTTTGTATTTTCCTTCCTGGTACTCCTTCCCATGATTCTGATTATCTTTCAGGAACGGGAGGAACTGGAAAAGGGCATTGGCACCATGGTTCCGAAACATCCGGAAAGGAGCTGAACGACATGAAATGGAAACCATTAAACAGAATATTTTTCCGGAACCGGCAGTTTCACGCCATCTCTGTTTTTCTTGTGGGAATGGCAGTGATGACTGTCATATCCAGAGCTGCGGATTCCTTTATGATTCCCCAAGTTCAGATAACCTCCCCGGAAACCATGAAACTGCAATACCCGCTGGAAATCCAGGGACGCGTTGTTCCTGAAAATCAATACGCTGTTTACTGCCCGGAAAATCTCAGAATCGGACAGGTACAGGTACAGAAAAACGACATTGTTGCAAAGGGAGACCTGCTGTTCTCCGCAGACCCCAAAGACCTGCAGGACAATATCCGAAAGACCGAACAGGAAATGGAAAAACTGAAGCTGCAAATCGCAGATCTGAAATCATCCCAAAACAGCCAGACCCGTCAGCATGAACTCGATTTAAACCGGGCACAGGAGGATTACGATGATACTGCAGCAGAATCCGAGGCCGCTGTCACCGCCGCTTATCTTGAACTGGAACAGGCTCAAAATGAGCTGGCCCTGCACGAAAGCCAGAAGCCGGAGGAAACGCTGAATTCGCAGAAATCAGCTCCGAAAGCAGATACCCTGAATTCACAGGAAAACAGCTCGGATTCACAGGAAAACAGCCCGGCAGAAAGCAGTCCGGATTCACAGGAAAACAGCCCGGCAGAAGACAGCCCGGATTCACAGGAAAACAATCCGGCAGAAACGGAAAGTCCCCTGGAGGCCTGGAACAGGAAACGGGAAGAACTGGAGGACATCTGCCGTGAAAAACAGAAATGCTGCGAAGAAGCTGTGGCTGCCCGGAACAAATCTCTGAAAGCAGCCGCCCGTCAGATAGAAGACGCCAGCCTTCCGCTGACGGAAGACCACACTGCCGACCTGCTGCAGGCAGACCTGGAAAACCAGAATCGTACCCTGCAGGAATTAAAGGAACTGAGTCAGGCAGAAGGCAGCGTTTATGCCCAATACGACGGACAGATTCTGGAATGCAGCATTTCCACCGGAAGTATTACTTCCCCGGAGCCGGCGATTATCCTCGGAGATTTCAGCCAGTCCTTCCGGTTTGAAGGCACACTGAATGAAGCTGTTTCAGAGGAAGATATGTCATACCAGAACAGTTCATCCGAAAGCAGCCTCAATGATACCGGAATTCCCCTCCTGGAAGAAAACATGGAGGGCATTCTCCGTATGCAGGATGGCGGCATACCTGAAAAGTCCGTGAAAATCACCGGCGTCTCACAGGAGGAAGGCGGCGCCTGCCGTATTACTGCTGATTTGGATGGTCAGGAAATATCCCGTTCCGGAGAAGCAGTTCTGGATTTGACGGGAGAAAGCAGAATCTGGCCCTGCTGCGTCCCCCTGTCGGCCCTGCACAGCCGGGAATCCGGGGATTTTGTCATAAAAGTCACAGAATCCCCCACCATTTTGGGCCTTTGTTCCACCGCCGAATACGTTCCTGTCACTGTTCTGGAAAAAAACAGCGAGTATGCGGCAGTGGAAGGCCTTTCTCCCACAGACCAGATCATTGTAACCGCCAGCAAAGCCATAAAGGAAGGTGACCGCATACGAATCATCGAAGACTGACCAAAGACAACTTTTTTCCCCATCTTGGTATGTTTCTGTCCGCAGCTCTGTTCCTTTTGAGTTTTCTGCAATTTCACATTCACTTTCGGGAACTGGACAGCCGGGAAGAAGCTGTGATATACCTGTTTGAGCAGGATTCCGTTTCCGGCCTTACGCTGGCAGAAGCATACAGAAGACGGGACACATACCGGAACATCTTTACCGCGGACAAAGAAGGGCTTTTTATCGTGACATCCGGCAGCCGAAAAGTCCCGGCGTCTCACGAAACAGAATTTCCTGTTCCGTACTATAATGAAACAGTTGATATAAACCTGCTGAAATGGATGGTTTATATCATATCGTTTCTGTTTTTTACCGGTATGATGCTGTTCTTTTTTACAAAATTCAAAAAGTCCCCTCCCTCTGTTCAAAACCCATGGCTTTATGGAATCTGCCTGCTGTTGTTTCTGGGATTTATAAAAATGGAGTTGTTTGCCGAAGCGGCGGATTTTCCCCGATGGCTGCTGCCCGGTGCATGGTCAGATCTGGAAGGCTGGGGAATCTTATGGGATACCATGGGAACACAGCTTGAAACCATTTTCCGGTACCGGGAATGCCCCGTTCTGATTAATTATTATCAGAATCTGACCGGATGTTTCCCGTCTCTGACCTTCTGCTTCCTTTCTGTTTTTTCCTACAGCCGGGCATCGGCCTGCTGCAGGGATAACAGGGAATCTTGATTTCCGGTAAATATTTTTATATAATAAAAAAGAATGCGCACTGCGCATTCTCCGCGCGCGAGCGGATTGCCTGGCAATAAATTTCCTCTCCGCGAGCTACGCATCATTGCTGACTTTTCATACTGCCGGAGGAGAGTTGTTATGATTCGATGTTTGGAAATCTGTTCTTTTTTCCTGGAATGGGGCTATGTATTCGTATTTTTCCGGATGATTCACGCATTTTTGCCGCTGCGCAGACGTTTTCCCCTGCGCCTGGCCGCGTTTTTTGTATGCAGCATACTGGCCACCATGGTAATTTATTCCAACGATCTTCCCAATCTTCTGGGAACCTTACTGGGAATGATTGTATATATTTCTATTTTTCATCAGGGACACCGGACAAAGAAAATAACTTCCGTGCTGGTCTTTTATCCCTCCCTGATTGCAGTAAATTATCTTATGCATGATATTGGGAGCAGATGTTTTTTCCTGGTAACCGGAGCTTCTCCGGAATCATCGGGATGGACCAGAGAGCTGTTTTGTCTCAGCACAGCCTTTTATACGTTGTCTCTGCTGCTCAGGCTTTTATTCTGGCTTTTCGCGTGGCAGATTCTGAAAAAATATCTGCAGCAGATTACTTCTGACCTGACCGTAAATATGTGGCTTATGGTTGACGTCCTGATGCTGGCTCCCTTTATTGCAATCTTTATCATTATCTATTTTATGCCGGAAAATCCGCTGATTGTTTACCCAATCTGCGGGGCGTCCATATTTTCCGGTTTTGGCTGTCTGTACCTGAGTTCTTATATCTGTACTTCTGTCCGAACCGCTTACCATGCACAGGAACTGGAGATGAAACAGGCATACTACCGGGAGCGGCTGGATGACGAAGAACGGGTGCAGTCCATCTGCCACGATATGAAAAATCATCTGCTGGTACTGGAACGGTCTGACCCGCCGGCGAATACTTCGCAAATGGTGGAAAAATTACAGCGGGAACTGGAACTATATGAAGACTATGTCCATACGGGCAATGAAATTTTAGATATTATCCTGAAGGAAAAATCCCGGCTTGCCAGAGAAAAGCATCTGGAATTCTCCGTTGCCGCCGATTTGAACGGTATGGACTTTATAGAGCCGCTGGATATCAGCACGATTTTCGGCAACAGCCTGGATAACGCCATTGAGGCAAGCGAAAAGCTCCCTAAAGGGCAGGGAGCCATTCTGATGAAAGCAGGACGGGTACAGAATTTCTTTTTCGTCCTGCTGGAAAACAGTTGTATAAAGAAAGACAGAGCGGCCTCCACTGCGAAACAGGACAGATTTCTCCATGGTTTCGGCATCTCCAATATGCAGAAAGCAACGGAAAAATACGGAGGAGAGCTGATTACCAGATACGAAAACGGCCGGTTTACTTTGAAAATATTAATCCCAATCCCATAATTTCCGTATTTACGAAGCTGTTATCCGAAATTTCCGGCAGTATATTTCGAAATCTGCAGTCAGAAACTTTCCATAAAGTAAATGCGGGAAGCAAAATCCGGGAAATGGCGTACTTCTTCGTTATACCCGTTGCCGCTGAAGCCCTGTTTCAGCTTTACGCCGCTGTACATCAGTGTATCTCCATATGCATTACAGTCTTCTGTTTCTCCCTCCAGACGGACGAATTTTGCTGCCAGACTGTGCAGCATAGAATCCTGGCGGATGTGCAGAGGCGCAACCGTATTAACCAGATCTCCAAACTCTCTGATGTCATATTTCAGTTTTCGGTTATAGAAGTGATAGCGCAGTTCCGGCGCCAGCCCGCTGGCCCGATAATACGCAGACTGAGTATTGGGAAACGCCAGTTTCTGCATGAGAAATCCCACCGCTTTCGTCTGATCCTGAGACACGCAGGTCCATTCCATGATATTTCCGGTGTCCTGGCTCAGACAGCTTCCGGTTGACGATTTGCCTGTAAAAGTCCTTCCCCGGTAGAAATTACCTGTCTGCAGTACCTCCCGCCACTCTTTATACAGTGCAATCTGTGCTTTCACCGCGTCCAGTTCTTCCTTTTTCATATCGCAGAAATTACATTCATAGCCGCAGAGCCCAAAACAGGCCACATGAAACCGTGTCTCCAGAGGCGTGCTGCGCAATGTCTGATGATTGGGACAGGCAGAAACATGCGCGCTGATTACAGACATTGGATAACCATAGCTGTACCCGGTCTGAATTTCCGCCCGGCAGAGAGCGTCTGTATCGTCACTGGCCCAAATCTGGGGAAAATAACACAGGATTCCCAAATCAAACCGATTTCCTCCGGCGCTGCAGCCTTCAAACAGAATATGGGGAAACCGTTCTGTGAGAATTTTCATACAGCGATACAGCCCCAGTACATAACGGTGAGCCACTTCTCCCTGTCGTTCTGCCTCCAGACTGCCGGAAAAGTAATCTGTAAACGTCCGGTTCATATCCCATTTCACATAGGAAATCTCTCCGGAAGAAAATGTCCTGCTCATCTCCTCTATGATATAATCCTGTACCTCCCTCCGGGTCAAATCCAGAATCCTCTGATTCCGGCCTTCCGCATGGGGTTTTCCCGGAATCTGCAGCACCCATTCCGGATGTGCCCTGTACAGATTGCTGTCCACACTGACCATTTCCGGCTCTGCCCAGATACCGAATCCAAGCCCCATAGCCCTTATCTTCCTGCTGATACCTTCCAGTCCGCCGGGCAGCTTTTTCTTATTGACCTGCCAGTCTCCCAGAGAACTGGTATCGTCATTCCGGTTTCCAAACCATCCGTCATCCATGACAAACAGCTCAATGCCCGCCTCTTTTCCGGCTTTTGCCAGCCGCAGCAGTTTTCTCTCGTTAATGTCGAAATAAGCGGCTTCCCAGCTGTTCAGCAGCACCGGGCGGATTTTGTGCTTCCACTCGCCCCGTACGATATGTTCCCGCACAAACTGATGCATATTCCGGCTCATTCCGTTATATCCTTCGTGGGAATAAGTCATCACTGCCTCCGGCGCTTCAAATTCCTGTCCCGGTTCCAGCACATAACAAAAGAACCGTGGATTGATACCTGCCACAAACCTTGTTTTCCCATATCCGCTTACTTCCACTGCCTCATAGTGATTCCCGCTGTAAATCAGATTAAATCCATAGCAGTCTCCGAAGTCCTCACCTGTTTCTTCCCGGCTTATCATGACAAAAGGATTGGCCCGGCTGGAAGAAGTTCCGGTACAGGAATCATTTACATACTTTCCTGCTGTCACTCTGGTATCCGTCCGCTTCATTTCTCTGGCCCAGGCCCCATGAAATCCGGTAATAACATAGTCTGCGCCGTCAAAATCAACCTGGACGCTCAAAAGGCGCTTCAGCTTTATCCTGGCTTTACTGTCATTAATCAGCCGGGCGCTGCGGGTAATCACATCACAGTCCGGAAATACATAATAATGCAGTTCCAGCCTTACATCATACTGCCTGTCTTTTAACGTCAGGCACAGATGTTCCACCTGCTCCGGCCTGCCGCAGGAACCGGGCAATGTACAGAATTCTTCTTTTCCCCTGGTAATCTCCCCTTTTTCAAAAAGAAAATCCGACGTGCTGCTGCCGTCCTCATGCACCACTTCCAGAAAAGGTTCCCGAATATCTCCTTTTCCATATGAAGACATTTCCAGACATATATCCTCCAGAGAAAACTCTCCGTGTTCCCTGTCGTATATATTGGTATTGCCCGGCGCAAATACATGTTTTTCAGTCAGGGCAGCCGCTGATTCCCCTTTGGGCAGGGTGATTTTTCTGCCATAATAAAGATGTTCCAGATGTCCTGTTTCCAGTACACGGAAACAATAAGTAGTCCGGCGGGTATGAAGTATAAAAAACGGATGCAGATTCTGTATCATGATAAGCTCCTCCCGGATATCTCTTCCATCTTTTCATCCGTAAGGATATACTTTTTCCGAAACAGCAGCAATGCAAGTAAAAGCCCTGCAATGGGAACTACTGTCATGGTCATGCGCAGCCCCGCCACGGAAGAAGCCGCGGCCGTTTCCGTTTCCAGCGAAGTATCATTACTCAGATTGCAGACTGACAGGCAGACTGATGCTATCAGAGCCGCCACACCGGAAGCCAGTTTCACCACAAAGGTCTGCATGGAGAAAATCACGCTCTCGTCTCTTCTGTGATTTTTCCATTCCCCGTAATCCACCGTGTTGGCCAGAAATACGGTGGTCAGCACCGACAGCATACCATTGGCCGCAAAAATAAAAAATCCCGGAATAAACAGCAAATACACACTGGACATGCTGGTAAAAGACAGAATCAGCAGCACTGCATATCCGGCAACAGCCATGAAAAAACTGATATAAAACACCTGTATGGCGCTGAGCAGCTTCCGAAGCAGGGGGAAAAACAGCATCATGGACAAAATCTGTATGGCTCCTCCAAACGTATTGAACAGGGTGTAACTGCTATTCCAGTCGGGGCCGCCAAAATCATACTTAAAGAAATAAATCACCAGATTGGAGGTAATATAAATGGAGCAGTTTATCAGTACAATGGTAAATACCACGGTCATTGCCTGGTCATTCTGTACCAGTGCGCGGAACATCTGGCCCACGCCCGGAGATTCCACATCCACCGTGGATTTTTCCCGGATATTGATACAGGTAATCAAAATAAATATCACAAACAACACTGCTATGAGCAGCGCAAATCTCTGAAATCCCAGACGTTCATTTCCTTTTCCCAGCAAAGGCACGCACAGCATGGTAATAATCGTAATGATCGCAGAACCCACGCCGGCGCAGGAACGGGCCAGTGTGGAGAGGCCCTCCCGCTCTTTTCCGCTCCGGGTAAAGGCCGGAATCATGGACCAGTAAGGAATGTCCATCATGGTATACGTCACACCCCACACCACATAAGCAGCTGCCGCATAAGCCACAAGACCGCTGCCTTCCAGAGAAGGCGGGGCGGAAAACATCAGGTACAGCACTGCTGCATTCAGCAATGTTCCGGCCAGCAGCCACGGACGGAACTTTCCCCATGGTGTTCTGGTTCTGGCCACAATTACTCCCATAACAGGATCGTTAAATGCATCGAAGATACGGGCTGCCAGCAGAATCATCCCCATGGCAATGGCACTGACTCCCAGAATATCCTGATAATAATACAAAACGTAGCTGGCTGAAAGCATATAAACCATATCTTTTCCCACTGCTCCCAGACCATACGATACTTTTTCTCTGCCTGTTAATTTCATAATTTCCTCCTGTCTTTCTCAGAAATTTTTATTTCAAAGATGAGATTCACTTCTTCCGCCTGCGCAGTCTTTATTTTCAACACCGCTTTTCCCGGAGTCCCGGCAGTTTTCACATAAGTTCCGCCCATGCCTCCCTGCAGGGAAATCACGCGTGGCCCGATAAGTTCTGCATTTCCCTGTACTTCCAGCTGCACCGGCTGGTGAAAGAAGCTCAGAAGATTTCCATTCTCATCCAGCGCCCGGATTCTCACTGCCGCCACATCATAGGTCTGCCCTTCCAGCAGAGTTCTGTGATCCGCTTTTGCTTCCAGATGAACCGAGGTCATGGGCTTCCTGATAACGGTTTTCACCACCTTGCCGTTTTTTACTGCTTCAAAACGGTATTCTGTGGAAGTGCCGCCCCAGTCTCCCACATAACGGTTGTAGAGTTCTACAATCTGATCCGGTTTCATATGGTACCAGGCCAGCAGCTTTGCCGCTGTCAGATAAACGGATTTGGGCAGATGGGTCAGGCCATACCGGGCAACTGCGTTTAATGCGTCTTTCAGTGCTTTGGCCTGAGCCGGACGGAAATGTTCCTGTTCTTCCATCACAGAACCAATAAAATCATCTATCAGAATGGGACCATGCTTCAGATTTTTATAAGGAGAATCTTTCCTGGTATATCTTTTGATAAAACGGTCATTTTTGTACATGCGCACACTGTCTGCGTTGGTAAAAATCCAGATATTTCCCCGGTTGCATCCCGGATGTTCCCCAATGTCCATGGAAGAACTTATGGACAGCACCGGGGTATGCTCCTGCTGGCAGGCATAAATATCCGCCGCAATTTTGGGATTGCGGAACATATCCATAACACCGTGGTAACAGATGCGGTCTCCGCTTCCAAAATCCCTGTGGGTATTGTAATCGAACATACACCAGCCAAAACTGCCTGCAATATCTTTCTGGCCTGCAACTGCATTCAGCACCGCCCCATGCCGGATGGCATGTTCGGTTCTGTGCTCTTCGCAGTCAGAAGATTTCGTGGGATACATATGCCCGTTATATTCAGAAATAAGATAGGCTTTTGACAAATCCGGCGTAACCGCTGATTTCTTTTCACATCCTTCGGTGGTTCCGTCATGGGAAAAATCATTGTAAGTATATACATCTTCCAGCAGACTGCTCTTTTTATGGAACCGCACGCCGCCGGTGGGCCTCCATGGGTCCAGTTTGCGGGCCGCCGCATTGGTTCTCCGGTAAAAACTGTCATTATCCTGAGATTCATTGATGCGGACGCCCCAGAGTACAACAGACGTATGATTTCGGTATTGCCTTACCATATCCCGCACATTTTTCAGCGCCTGGTTCTGCCAGTCTTCATCGCCAATATACTGCCATCCCGGCATCTCGGTAAAAACCAGAAGTCCCAGCTCGTCGCAACGATTCAGAAAATAATGGGACTGGGGATAGTGAGAAGTACGCACCGCATTCAGTCCCAGTTCCCATTTCAGAATATCCGCATCCATTTCCTGCATGGACCGGGGCATGGCATAGCCCACATAGGGATAACTCTGATGACGGTTCAGCCCCCGCAGTTTCTGTTTTCTGTCGTTCAGATAAAATCCGTCTGCCCGGAACTCTGCTTTCCGGAATCCGTATGTAACCACATATTCGTCAAGAATTTCTCCGTCTTTTACCAGTTCTG
>Ga0137306_102602_pt1 | contig 14813 bp, 18 predicted proteins | sample Inofroosms_March_FD_97187 | JGI IMG/M metagenome (GOLD analysis project Ga0137306, IMG submission 97187) | Mouse cecal microbial communities from Vienna, Austria - N-Acetylneuraminic and N-Acetylglucosamine D2O microcosms_March | ecosystem: Host-associated > Mammals > Digestive system > Large...
TGGTATGTCTGTTGCAATCTTTGGAAGCATTCTGAACCTTTACACAAGCTTTACTACTGTGGATCCCGGGAAGATTAAGCTGGTGTATACGCTCCGGGGCACGAAATACCAGGCCCTTACCAAGGTAGTGCTTCCAAGCTCTGTTCCGGCGATTATCAGCAATATGAAGGTGAATATCGGTCTCTGCCTCGTGGGAGTCATTATCGGAGAATTCCTCGCCGCGAGGAACGGGTTGGGATATCTGATTATATACTCCAGTCAGGTGTTTAAAATGGATTGGCTCCTAATGAGCATCGTCCTTCTGTGTATTATGGCCACAATGCTTTATTCCCTGATCAATCTTTTAGAAAAATGGTGCATGCACCGTTTCTGACATAAAGCCGCACTTAGATTCTGCCAAAGCGTCAGACACTATCCATATGTCTTTTGTCCATGAGATGACAAAAGACAAAAATCAGGAGATGCCAAAGCACCTCCTGTCTACATACCTATATAAATCACCAGCCACGGACACAAGGCCATATGTTCAGGCATTATATTTTTTCCAAAGCCTTATCAGCGCCGATGATCATAAGAATCATCTCTGCCTTAAGCGGCAGGTCTGGATTCGGTGTGATCTCAATCTGTTCGCCCACCTTAATTCCCACTACATTTACATCGTGGTTCTTTCTTACATCTAACTCCTTCAGTGATTTCCCGACCCATTTTTTCGGAGTGGCAATCTCCACGATGCTATAGTCCGGCGACAGGGCAATCCAGTCTGCAAGATTCGCTGACACCAGATTCTTCGCAACCTTCTTTCCCATCTCCTCCTCTGGAAAGACAATAGCATCTGCGCCAACCTTCTTTAACACCTCTGCATATCTAGCATTAACCGCTTTGCATAAGATATAGGGAATCCCAGCCTCCTTTGCTGTAAGGGTTGCCAGGATACTTCCCTCCAGATTCTCCGAAGAGGCCACAACAATTCCATCAAAATTTTTCGAACCAAGTGAACTTAAAAGTTCCGGGTTCTCTATATCTGCCTGCATGGCATACGTAACCTTTTCCGCGATCTCATTTACACGCTCCATATCATGATCCACTGCTACAACATCACACCCGAGACGCTGCAGTGTAACAGCAACACTGGCGCCGAAGCTTCCAAGACCTAATACAATAAATTGTTTTTTCATCTTAAAGTTTCCTTTCCCATATATATCCTTCATATATCTCCCTTATATATCTCCCTTGTATCTCCTTCATATATCCCTTACGCATCCCCAAGGCTTTTCCAGACCATATAACAACTGTCCTTCTTCCTCTTTGCTCCCAGATTCTTGCCGCTAACCCACCATAATCTGCTCCTGCGGCAGACTCCGTATCTTATCTCTCGGATGGGTCTTTCCTGCAAATGTAAGCACAAGAGACAGCGGCCCCAGTCTTCCGATATACATCATAATCATCAGAATCACCTGGCTTGTCCTGCAAAGATGGGGCGTCAGATCCGCAGTAAGCCCTACTGTTCCTACAGCCGATGCAGTCTCATAGATAATATCTGCAAGCGGAATGCTGTCTGGTTCTATAAAAAGCACCGCAATGGTCCCGGTTATAAATACAGTAAACGCAACCATCACCACACAGAAGCCTGTCCGGAAATTAGCAACTGAAATCCTCCTCCCCATACATTCTGTATCATTGCCGCCCCGTACAAAAGTAAGACATGCCAGAAACAGCATGGCAAGGGTGGTTGTCTTCACTCCGCCTGCTGTCCCCCCAGGGGAGCCTCCAATAAACATCAGAATAGAACAAAACAGCTTTGATTCCGTATGTAGCGCCCCCTGTGGCACTGTATAAAACCCTGCTGTCCTTGTAGTAACCGACTGGAACACAGAAGCCTGAAGCTTATGCCCCAGGTTCATATTCCCAATAGTATCTGGGTTCTGATATTCCGCGAAAAAGATAAAGACTGTCCCGGCCGCGATCAGAATCAGTGTCGTCACAACCGCAAGCTTCGTGTGAAGCTTAAGCCTGGGAAAATATCTTCCCATTCCATCCTCCCGGCGGACAGACTCCCTTATATTATCCAGTACATCAAACCAGACAGTAAACCCAATACCACTCAGGATAATCAGAAGAATCGTTGTGACATTGATCACTGGATTTGTCACATAAGAGGCAAGACTATTGTCCCCCAGTATATCAATCCCCGCATTACAAAATGCCGAAACTGCATGAAACACAGAATACCATATTCCACGCAGCGCACCATACTCTGGAACAAACTGGAATGCATACAACACTGCGCCTCCCCCTTCGACTGCAAGGGTACCGATGATAACCTTTTTCACCATTCCTACAATTCCGCCGAGCCTCTGCGCCCCATATGCTTCCTGGAGCACCACCCTCTCTCTGAGCGTAATCCGGCGGCGGAGAAGAAGAAAAAATAACGCGGCACAGGCAATCACCCCAAGCCCGCCAATCTGAATCAGTATAAGCAATACTACCTTTCCAAATAACGTAAACTGGGTTGCCGGCGTAATCGTAACCAGTCCTGTCACACACACTGATGTTACAGATGTAAACATTGCATCTGCAAATGCAATGGGTTCCCTATTACTAATTGGAAGATATAATAGGAGCGCCCCCAGGAAAATAACCCCGAAAAATCCTGCAGCTGTCACCCGCAGTGTATTCCATCTCATATTTTTATTGTTGTTTTTATTTTTTATCCAAACTTTTCTCATTTTTCTTATGCCTTTTTCTTACTGTTCACTCCGTGACCAGTAACGCCTTTTTTTAATTATATTTTAATATGTAAAAAAACACTTGCAAATTTTTCAAAATGCGATATAATATTACTTGTGACTGCAAGAACTGCCACATGCTGGAATAGCTCAGTCGGTAGAGCACTTCACTCGTAATGAAGGGGTCGTCGGTTCAAGTCCGATTTCCAGCTTTTTTATGAAAATGCCGTAAGCCTTGTCTTTATAAGGATTTACGGCATTTTTGTTTTACAAAATGAAGTTACCGTTACTATGAGCGGCCTCCCAGGCCGTGAGTAGCAGACATATGAACAGAGATCTGGGGATATGCGATCTCAATCTTCTCTTCGTCAAACGCAAGCTTAATCTCCTCCAGAAGCCGCCACTGTGTCGGCCAGAATTCTTCATTATTGACCCATCCCCGGGCTCCGATCACTACCGCACTGTCTGAAAGCTCATCTACAAATACCGCAATCTCCTTATCCTTCATCACACATTCGTCATCATAAAGGAGCTTCTCAATCACAGACTTCGCCTTTTTCAAGTCTGCCTCGTACGTGATTCCGATCTTGATATTCAGCCTCCGCTCTGGCTGCGCCGTCATATTCGTGATACTGTTATTCGTCAGAATCCCGTTAGGAATGACAATAGTCTTATTATCAATGGTACTAAGCTTTGTATAAAAGATCTGAATCTCCTTCACCGTTCCTTCGTTATGGTTCGTATCTTCTACAATATAATCCCCCACCTCAAAGGGCTTCAATAACAGAATCAGAACGCCGCCCGCAAAATTAGAAAGGCTCCCCTGCAGTGCAAGGCCAAGCGCCACGCCGCCAGACGCAATCAGTGCTGCGACGGATGCCGTATCCACGCCAAACTTTGTGGATATGGAAAAGATCAGGAGGAAATACAGTCCGAATTTTAATAATGAATCTACAAACTGTTCCACACCTTTATCTGCTTTTGACCGTGACAGCGAATGCTTCACCAGTCTGCGTATCCATCCGATTACAATCCGTCCCAGACAGAAAAAAAGAATTGCCAGCAGCACCTTAATTCCAAAGGAGACCAGCTCCGGAATATGCTCCTGGAGATATGCTGTAAATCTTCCGACCTCTTCTGCAGCGCTCTCCGCTGTCTCCGTAGCAGCTGCCGCTGCCTCCTCGACAACCGCTGTTTCCGCAATCAATAACATAAGCCTCTCCCTCCGTATGTCTGTGTTACTATCTGAACCGTTATTCCATATTTTCATTCAGCGCAAGAAATGCACTTAAGTTTCCTCTCTTGTTACCTGTTCTCCTGTGTGAGAACAAAACCTCCGGATTGCAGTGGGTGCACACATTGGTCACTGCCATATGCTCCCTTAAAATTCCTGCCTCCAGAAGAATCTGACGGTTAGCCTCCCAGAGGTTCAGCTGGTATCTGCCATTCTCTTTCCTGTAAAACAGCATGGGATACAGGTTTTCATCGAAAACCTGGCAGAAGCGCTCAATCACGTCCTCACTCACCTCATAGCAGTCCTGGCAGATGGACGGACCAATGGCAGCCAGAATATCCTCCGGCCTGGATCCATATTCTGACTGCATACTCTCAATGGTTACCTTTCCCATCTTCCCCACTGTACCGCGCCAGCCCGAATGGCTGAGACCGATCACCCGCCTTACCGGATCTACAAAATAGAGGGGTACACAGTCCGCATAAAAGGTCACCAGGCAGATTCCAGGCACATCCGTTACCATGCCGTCTGTCTCCGAAAAGTGCGACCCCCTGTCTTCTTCCTTAACAACCGCCACATTCGTTGTATGCGTCTGATGAGTATAAGTAAAGTCCTCCGGCCTGACGCCAAGCGCCTCTGCCATCAGCTCACAGTTCCTCTTTACATGCGCCGGGTCATCTCCCCTTGTAGTGCTTAGATTCATGGATGTCCAGCACCCGGTACTCACCCCTCCAAGCCTAGTGGAAAATCCATGCTTCACAATCCCCGTCCGCTCAAACAGGGGATAGGAAAGAAATGGAATGCCATTTACTTCCTTCACGTCAAAAATATGCTTTTCATTCTTATAATACAGCTTCAGGCTCATTTTTATTCTCCATTGCTATCTTTATCTGCCGCCCCTTCATGCCATACAGTCAAAAGCATTCTGAAACAGCGTAATCCTCCCGCCTTCAATCCCAACTACATCAAAGCGGCAGGGCATATCCGAAATTCCATTTTCCAGAAGATAATACATGGCACACTGTGAGATAATCCGCTGCTTTCTAAGATCTACCGCCTCCCCTGGATGTCCTTTCCCCGAATCGCTTCTGTACTTCACCTCACAGAACACCAGATACTCTCCGTCCCTCGCAATCAGATCAATCTCACCCTTTTTGCAGCGGTAGTTATACTGTATGATCTCATATCCAAGAGCTTCCAGATATTCACCCGCTTTTCTTTCATACCACGTCCCGACTGCACGCCGATTATTTTCCATATGAATTCCTCTATATCACAAAAAATTCTTAAGAAATGTCCTCCTGTGTATGGAAACAGGCCCCCGCTCCTTAAGCTGTTCGATATGTGTCTTTGTCCCATAGCCCTTATTGGAGGCAAAGCCATAGCCGGGAAATTCCAGATCATACTCTGCCATCATGCGGTCCCTTGTTACCTTTGCAATAATACTTGCTGCCGCAATGGAAACACTTTTTGCGTCGCCCTTAATAATCGGAACCTGCGGGATCTCAATTTCCGGAATTGTTACTGCGTCGTTTAACAGGATATCCGGCCTGATTTTCAGATTACTGACTGCCAGACGCATCGCCTCATATGTTGCCTGCAGTATATTAATCTCGTCAATCCGGCCAGGTCCCACAACACCGACTCCCACAGCCACGGCATGCTCCATAATTTCATCATACAAAGCCTCCCGCTTTTTTTCTGACAGCTTTTTGGAGTCATTCAGATAGAGGATCGGATTGTCCTTTGGCAGGATAACTGCCCCTGCCACTACAGGCCCGGCAAGCGGTCCCCTTCCGGCCTCATCAATTCCGCATATGTACTGGTATCCGCTATATTCCTCTTCAAACACACTCATTGCCCTTGTGCGCTCCAGCTCCTTTTCAAGCCGGATTCTGGCCTTCCTCTCCCGCTCTTCTTCACGTTTTCCCATATTTTATCATGCCTCCGCAGCTTTAACTATGCTTTATCTTTCCCATATGGTCAAACGGGTAAATTCTAACCCACGCTCTTCCCATAATATTCTTCCGTTTGATAAGCCCCACACTGGGATCACGGCTGTCTGAGCTGTGATTCCGGTTATCGCCAAGCACAAAATATTCGTCCTCGCCAAGGGTAAGCGGTTCTGACGCCATCTCGGCATCCTCCATGACCTCTGCTCCGTATATATCACTTTCAAGCTGTTCCCCATTTACATAGACATAGCCGTCAATCACCTGCACGGTCTCGCCCGGAAGGGCAATAATACGTTTAATATAATAAACCTTCTCCTCGTGCAGATATGGAAATACAATGATATCAAACCTCTCCGGCTCATGGAACCGGTATGAGATCTTATCCACCAGCAGATGATCCCCGTCGCTGAGTGTTGTCTCCATGGAGGAACCATCGACTCTCGTCCGTTGTCCCACATAAGTAATAATCACATAAGTCAGAGCAATAATTACAATAAAATAAAAAATCCAGCCTGCAAGCTCTTTTAACACGTTCCTTGAACCTTCCTCTTCTTCGTAATGACCGGACATGCCTACCATGCCTCCTCTCTCATAATCTGAATCATTTGTCTGCCCACGGCTGATGCTGTCCGCCGTGAATATGGCAGAAACCTGGCCGCAAAGCAGCAAAATTCTACATGCAGCGAATGATACTCTTACGCCGGATACTCCAATGTAAGCCTTCCAAGCCTCCCTGCCCGGAAATCATCCAAAAGAAGCAGCGCTGCTTTTTCTGTATCCAGTTCACCAGCCCGTAAAAGGCAGTGACGGCTCTTTGCAATATCATTCAGAATCCCATACGCATCTTCTGAACACTCAATCTGATATTTTTCTTCTAAAACACCCGGATAATTTATACACAAAAAACGGATCAATTCTGTTCCCAGTTCTTCTGTATTCAGAATCTCATCCTTGATAGAACCGATATAAGCAAGTTTAAGTCCCACTGTCTGATCTTCAAATTTCGGCCACAGGATTCCCGGTGTGTCCAAAAGCTCCACCTGCTTATTCAGGCGGATCCACTGTTTCCCCTTTGTCACTCCGGGTTTATTGCCCGTTCTGGCGCAGGCCTTTCCCGCAAGGGTATTAATAAAGGTGGATTTTCCTACATTCGGGATTCCTGCCACCATGGCACGTACCGGACGGTTCAGAATTCCCCTCCTTCTGTCCCTTTCGATTTTTTCTTTACATGCTGAAAGTATCACACTGTGAACCGGCTTTAACCCTCCGCTCTTCCTGGAATTCACCTTTACAGCTGAGATACCCCTTTCTTCGAAATAAGCAATCCACGCGTCATTCCACTTTTCCTCTGCAAGATCTGCCTTATTCAGAAGAATCAGCCTCGCCTTGTTGCCGCCAAGCCCGTCAATATCCGGATTCCGGCTGGACACGGGTATTCTCGCATCCACCAGTTCAATTACCAGATCTACTAATTTTATATTCTCCTGCATCATACGCTTTGCCTTCGTCATATGACCCGGATACCATTGAAAATGCATTGTTCTCTACTCCTTTATAAACCCAAAGCTGTCGCGGGGAGAGATCACAAACCATGCCTTGCCGAAAATATGTTCCCGTTTTACATTTCCCACATCTGCGTCCCTGCTGTCTTCGCTGTTCTCCCTGTCATCTCCGAGCACGAAATACTCATCACTGCCAAGTTCCATCTTCTCTGTCACAATTCCTGTCCGGTCCACAGCTGTTGACTGATACTTCTCCTCCAGTCTGTTCCCGTTAATATAGATCTCATTCTCCCGAAACTCCACCTTCTCTCCCGGGAGACCGATCACCCGCTTGATATAATAATGGGAATTTTCATTTCCTTTTGGCTTAAATACAATAATATCACCCCGTCTGGGTCTCCTTGCATTGTAAACCAGCCTGTTTACCAGCACTACATCGCCATTCCTCAATATAGGATTCATGGAATCCCCGATCATGCTTACCCTCTGTCCCAGGTGCCACACAATTAAAAATGCAAATACACAGATTCCAGCGACCCGGAAGATCCACACTGCAATCATCGGAATATAAGAAAGATAATAACGGACCGATGTCTGCGCCTCCTGCAGTATATATCGCTGTCTCTTCCTTTCCCAGCGCCTTGAAAGCGGTTTTCTTCTCCTGCCCCTTCTTCGTCTAGTTCTTCTCATAAAAGCCTCACATAGAGAAAAAGGACAACTACAACCTCTGTACTTGTCCCTTTTTGCCTTCTTATTTTACTAACTCTTTTACCTTTGCTCTCTTGCCTACACGGTCTCTCAGATAGTAAAGCTTTGCTCTTCTTACCTTACCTCTTCTTACGACTTCGACTCTCTCTACATTCGGGGAGTGAAGCGGCCATGTCTTCTCTACGCCGACACCATTCGATGACTTTCTTACAGTAAAGGTTTCTCTTGCCCCGCCTCCCTGTTTCTTCAGTACAGTGCCTTCAAATACCTGGATTCTCTCACGGTTACCTTCTTTGATTTTTCCATATACCTTAACCGTATCACCTACATGAAACTGCGGCACCTCTTCCTTAAGCTGTGCTGTCTCAATGTTCTTAATAATATCATTCATAGTTGTGCGACCTCCTTTATTCAATTGGACGTTCTTAATACATCTGCTGTACCAGAGGACCATCTCATTTTTTCTCACAACATGCTATAGTTTAGCATATTTAGGGGAAGATGACAATAGTTTTTTTGATTTTTATCCTTTTATCTTTTCGTTTGTTACCATTCACGGACCGCATCTGCAATCCTTTTTTCTTCTTCTGTCAGCTCTGCCCGTTCAAGCAGGTCAGGGCGGAGCTTCGCCGTACGCAGCACGGACTGTTCCCGTCTCCATTTTTCCACATTGGCGTGATGTCCGGAAAGAAGAACCTCCGGCACTCTTTTTTCATGCCAGATCTCGGGCCTTGAATACTGCGGATACTCCAGAAGGTTATCCTGAAAACTCTCAAATTCCGCTGACACATCATTGTGAAGAACCCCCGGCACCAGCCTGGATACGGCATCTACTATAAGCATGGCCGGAATCTCCCCTCCTGTCAGCACATAATCTCCCACTGACACATAATCTGTCACAATCTCCTCCAGCACACGCTCGTCTATTCCCTCGTAATGACCGCACAAAAGGACTAACTCTGTCTCTCTGGCAAACTCCTCTGCCATACTTTGACGAAAGGTTCTGCCCTGTGGAGATAAGTAAATCACCCGCGGCGTTTTTTTGAGCCGGTCCTTCACTGCCTGGTATGCCTGGTACACCGGCTCCGCCTGCATAAGCATCCCGGCTCCGCCGCCGTAAGGATAGTCGTCCACACTGTTATGCTTATTAAATGCATAGTCCCTGATATTCACAGCTTCAATGGATAAAAGCCCCTTCGCGGCAGCTCTTCCGATAATACTTGTATGAAGTCCGGACAGCACCATCTCCGGGAACAATGTCATAATGTAAAATTTCATCATAACACCAGTCCCTTCATAAGATGCACCTTCATTCTTGAGGCCGCGATATCCACCTCAATAATGCACTCCTTAATAGCCGGGATCAGCACATCTCCATGCTCTGGCGTATCAATGAGATACACATCGTTCGCTCCGGTCCGCAGCACATCCTTCAGTGTCCCAAAATGATTTCCGTCCTCTGTAAACACTTCCATTCCAAGCATATCTGCGACAAAATATTCATCCTCCTCAAGGGAAACAGCATCCTTGCGTTCCACCAGAAGTGCACAGCCCCGGTACGGTTCCACGTCATTTATATCATCAATTCCCTTAAACTTTAGAATCGCAAATTGTTTAAAAAACTTTACATTCTGTATTTCCAGTCTGATATGTTCTTTTCCCGTGTCAAGCAGCACACTTGTAAGCTCCTTAAATCGTGCATTGTCGTCTGTTGTCGGAAATACCTTTACCTCACCCCGTATGCCATGGGTAGAGCTAATAATTCCAATTCTGAATAACTGCTCCATAAATCTCTTGTCTCCCATAATGATCAAATCGTAAATCTCGTACAATCACGTCAGATTTTCATTGATAGAAAGAGAGACAGACCCTGCTCTTTGCCGAATCTGCCTCTTTTTGCCCTGTAAAGCGTTAATTGGATATTGTTCACAGGCAAGCCCTCAGGCTGCAGCGCTGGATTCATCCTGTTCACGGCCCTGTTAATCCATAATATCAACAATGACCTTCTTATCCTCCTTTGCAGCTGCGGCCTTTACAACCGAGCGGATCGCCTTAGCGATACGTCCCTGCTTTCCGATGACCTTTCCCATATCAGTGTCTGCAACGCGCACCTCCAGGATCGTAGTCTTCTTCTCCATGCGTTCCTTGACCTCAACACTGTCCGGGTCATCGACCAAAGCCTTTGTAATCACTTCAACTAACTCTTTCATATGCCCTTGTTCCTCCGAAGTCTCTGCTGCATTTATTTTTCAATACCTGCTATTTTGAAAATCTTGCTTACCACTTCTGTCGGCTGTGCGCCATTGTGTAACCACTTCTTTGCTGCTTCCTCGTCTACGGAAATTGCGCTTGGCTCCAGGTTCGGATCATAAGTACCGATCTCTTCAATAAACTTCCCGTCTCTCGGGGATCTGGAATCAGCCACAACGATTCTATAGAAAGGAGCCTTCTTCTGTCCCATTCTTCTTAATCTGATTTTTACTGCCATGTCTTTCACCTCCAAAAATAATAGATAAAATTAAAATATATATACAGTGCTTATGCACGATATACCCTGTCAGGCCGTGAAAAGCAACGACCGTTTTATGATTCGCAGACCAGCCGTCCGCTCATCACAGCGCATCCGGCTTAGATCAGAACGGCAGACGGAATCTGCCTTTCTTTCCTCCCCTGCCGAAGGACTTCATCATCTTCCTCATCTCACCAAACTGCTTCACCATGCGGTTTACCTCGCTGATATCAACTCCTGCGCCTCTCGCAATCCGGTGCTTTCTCGAAGGATTCAGGATATCGGGGTTCCTTCTCTCTGCCGGAGTCATGGAATAGATAATGGCTTCCATCCGCGCCATATTCTTCTCCGCCTGTTCGGTCTGTTCATCACTGATTCCCTTCATCTTCCCTTTGCCGCCCATCATGCCGCCAAGGCCGGGCATCATACTCATAATGCTCCCCAGACCGCCCATGTTCTTCATCTGCTTCATGCTCTCAAGATAATCATCAAAGTCGAACTGGGCCTTCTTCATCTTCTGGCTCATCTCATATGCTTTCTCTTCATCAATCTCAGCTTCCGCCTTCTCAATCAGAGTCAGCACATCTCCCATGCCAAGGATACGCGAGGCCATCCTGTCCGGATAAAACTGCTCCAGGTCAGACAGCTTCTCGCCCATTCCCACATAGAGAATCGGCTTTCCAGTAACAGCCTTTACAGATAATGCCGCACCGCCTCTCGTATCACCGTCAAGCTTTGTGACGATCACTCCATCAATTCCTGCTTTTTCATGAAAGCTCTTCGCAACGTTTACAGCATCCTGTCCGGTCATGGCGTCAATCACAAGAATGGTCTGGTGAACCTCTACAGCATCCTTGATATCCTGCAGCTCTGCCATCATATCTTCATCAATATGAAGACGCCCCGCCGTATCAAGGATGACCGGATTATTCCCGTTCTTTCTGGCATGCTCCAGCGCGGCTTTTGCAATATCTGACGGCTTATGGCTGTCTCCCATGGCAAAAACTTCCACGCCCTGCTTCTCCCCGTTTACCTGGAGCTGCTTAATCGCAGCCGGACGGTAGACATCACATGCTACAAGAAGCGGTTTCTTGCCCTTCAGTTTAAATTTCCCCGCAAGCTTTGCGGTGGTGGTTGTCTTACCGGCTCCCTGGAGACCGGCCATCAGAATCACGGTAACAGCGCTTCCCGGCTGAAACTTAATCTCCGTTGTCTCAGAGCCCATCAGCTTCACGAGCTCCTCATTCACAATCTTGATCACCATCTGCCCCGGGTTCAGCCCATTCATGACATCCTGCCCAATGGCTCTCTCCTGGACGCTCTTAATAAAATCCTTCACAACCTTGAAATTTACATCTGCCGCAAGGAGCGCCCTTTTGATCTCCTTAAGCGCTTCTTTTACATCATCCTCGGTAAGGCGGCCTTTGCTTCTCAGATTCTTAAATACATTCTGAAGTTTTTCTGTCAGACTGTCAAATGCCATACTACAACTCCTCTATAATCTTTCCGGATATCTCACGGATCCTCTGAAGCACCGCCTCATCCCGGTCCGTCCCATACCTGTCCAGCAGCTCATCAATCTGCTCCACCCTCTTCTTCACTGACATAAATCTCTCCACAAGATGGAGCTTCTCTTCGTACCCCGCAAGTGCCTGGCTGCACCGCTTAATGAGATCGTGAACGCCCTGGCGGCTGATGCCCGCCTCCTTTGCAATCTCACCAAGCGAGAGATCCTCAGTCACAAACAACGAGTAAATCTCCTTCTGATGCTCAGTCAGAAGCTCTCCGTAAAAATCGTATAATAACGCCTGCTTTAATATCTCGTTCACTTTCATCACCTGGATAATCATACAACAGAAGTGTATGGGTGTCAAGTGTTTTTTCTTTACAGACTTATGTTCTCTGCGCAGCGGGGTGCACGGCCCCGTGAACAGGTTATTATTCACGGCTCAGAATGCGCTGAACTGCGCATTCCGTGAGAACATGATGCAGGGGTGAGGGGCGGTTTTTGCGTAGCAAAACTTGGAATGCCGCCCGGCTTCATGGTCTTTCCCTATCGACAATATATCACAATATCCCTATATGGCAATCTCTTTTATTTGCCCTTCCCCGCCAAAAACTCCCCTTTAGTTCTCCCACAGTTTTTTACATTCCATATAATAACGCTTCTCCCGGGCTTCTCCGATGGAAAATGTCTTCCGGGGCAGAACGCCTCCCGCCCGGATCGCCGGAAAAAGCATCCTCTTATCAATGGACTGCAGATAAATTCCACACCCACCCGTCTCTTTCTCCAGTTCCTCCAGTGACTCCCTGCCGTGAATATAATCAATCTGGACCTCTGGATTCTCCATAAGATAGTCATCCAGAAAGCCCTGCAGAATCTCAACCGGAAGGCGCTCCCCGCGGCCTCTGATCCTGATTCCGGTCATCCTTTCTCCTTGTGAAAATATAATCTCCTCTCCGTCTTCCATGTCCATGCCCTGCCCGTTTAACTTCTTTTGGAAATATTCCATCAACCCGGACAGTTCTGTATGCAGCAAAAGCCGGTGAATTGGTTCAAAACACAGGGCGGGGCTATGAAGATTCACTACCTCCACAAGGGCATATCTTGCCGGATGAACCGCTGCCGCATCTGGGGACAGTCCCTGCTTCACGGCCTCCCAGCAGGCCTTTGCAGCAGCCAGGGAATGATTCCCGTCTCCAACCGCAAACAGGAAGCCGTCACTTTCTGTCTGCATCCGTTCAAATTCTGCAGTGACCGCTTCGGCCTCCCCATGCTCAACGGCAAAGCCTCTCACATGGCCTCCATCCAGCATAAGCTCTGTATCATAGAGCATTTTTAATTCCCCTCTCCTCTCGTACAGAGGCTCTAAAATCTGTTTCTCCGGATCGTCAAACAGCAGCATGACATGTGGTATCTCAATCTTTGCGTCCTTACGTATCGCCACACGGGGCGGAATCCGGGACAGAACGGTTCCTTCCGTGGCCCTGACCAACGCCTTGTGCCGTGGGTCGAAATCATACTGCTCCAGATCAATCTGCCCAACCAGGCCGATCCGGACACCGGACTTTGTCACTCTCTCTACAAGGATGTAACCGGATGAAACTGTGGTCTCTAGTGTACGTTCCTTAAGATATATCTCCATATTATTTTGTATTTTCTGAATCCTTTGTGTACGGTCTGAATCATTTCCAAGATAAATTTCAGGAAATATGATATGTAACGTTGAACACGCAGAGCCCACATAGCGCTCAACCTCTGACCAGTAATCCTGCTGGCTTGTAAACTGGTCACAGGCAATCACTGCCCATTTTGATTTTTCAATTGTATGTTCCGGCAGCAGGATTTCCGCCGGCTGAAAACAAGATTTCATAATCGTCCTCTCCCAAATCACTTTTTTGCGGTCCATGCAGTAAATACCATCGCTCCTCTGGAGTCCTCCACAGACCTGTTTATATTTTACCCTTAATCAAACATCATTTCAATCAGATTTAAGAAACTAGAAAACAGATTGATAAAATCATTACCGGCTATGTAGACAAGGGAAGCTATTTCACAATAAACCGCGCCCGGCAGTTTGGGAAAACTACAACCTTATATCTTCTGGAGAGGCAGCTGCAAGAGCATTATACAGTGATACGGTTAAGCTTTGAAGCCGCTGACGAACTGTTTCAGTCCCTTTATACTTTTACAAAAGGGCTCATCCGCAGCATAAGCAGGGAATTAAAAATGCAGAAAGCAGATGCAGGCCTCATACAGCAATGGGAACAGCCTGTTTTTCAGGATCTCCCATTTTCCGACTTAAGCGACCGGATCACACAGCTGTGTTCAGACAACGAGAAAAAGATCGTGCTTATGATTGATGTGGTTGACAAAAGCGCGAATAACCAGATATTTTTATCCTTTCTTGGCCTACTCCGGAATAAATATCTGGAACAGCAGCAAAGAATATCCCCTGCGAAAGAATGCATGGACTATATCTGGATTTCTAAATGCAATCCGTATATTTTTGCAGGACAAAAACGCACTTTTTGACGACATGGTAAAGACGCTTTATCAATATCCTGTCCTGAAGGAACGGATCGAAGACATTCTGTTCTGCGGTACACGGTATACCTTTGAAATCAACAGCCCGGTCATCAATATGGGCGTTATGTTTGGATTTCTGAAAAATCATG
>Ga0137306_101108_pt2 | contig 14804 bp, 12 predicted proteins | sample Inofroosms_March_FD_97187 | JGI IMG/M metagenome (GOLD analysis project Ga0137306, IMG submission 97187) | Mouse cecal microbial communities from Vienna, Austria - N-Acetylneuraminic and N-Acetylglucosamine D2O microcosms_March | ecosystem: Host-associated > Mammals > Digestive system > Large...
TATATATGGTTGTCTTGTCATGTTACCGCCGCCCGCCGTGCCTCTCCTAAATTCCACATTTTCATCACGAAATCCCTGGATCATTCTGTCATACAAACCATCTACAGAGGCATGAGGCATAACGACAAAAGCATAATTACTGTTTCCTTCATGGGCAAATTCGGTATAATATTTACTGCTATCCAAATTGCTTATAAACAACTCATAGTTCTCTCTTCTTTTTTCCACATTGGCATCCAGACGTCTTAATTGGTTTAATCCGATCACCGCGTTCAATTCGGTACTCCTCATATTGAAACCCGGCACGGTGAACAGGAATTCCGGATGAACCTCAGGGTACTTTTTCGCAATTTCCGCCATATAGCTTTCGTCATCGCATTCCCTGAGCATGCCATGAGAACGGATCATCCTCATCAAACGGTACATTTCTTCATCCTTCGTGCAGATCATACCTCCTTCAATCGTGCTCATATGATGTGCATAGTAAAAAGAAAAATTAGAAATATCCCCAAAAGAACCACATTTTTGTCCTCTAAAGACTGCCCCATGGGACTCGCAGGTGTCTTCAATCAAAGTAATATTCCTGTTTTTGCATATATCAATGATTTTGTCCGACAGACCGTTATATCCTAATACATGAGTCAGCAATACCGCTCTGGTGCCGCTGGTGATCTTTGATTCAATCTCATCCGCATTGATGGCAAGATTACAGAGATTTACGTCAGCAAATACCGGCTTGAACCCGGCTGTAATGACCGAAGCGGTATCGCTTGTCCATCCTATAGGCGGAACAATGATCTCACCGCCCCCGTATCTTTCCTTAAGTGCCGCCATCGTAATATAATTCGCGGAAGATCCGGAATTGACGAACACACATTGGTATCCTCCTCCCAGCCACTCTGACCATGCTTCTTCAAATTCACGTACCTTCGGTCCGTTCGTAAATCGATCCGACGACTGCAAAAAATCAACCAATATATTTATGTCATCCTTGTCAATATTATTTTGCATCAATGGTATATTCAGCATTTTTTCTCTCCTGTTATAATTTTATTCCATCTTCCCTCCGCTTAGATATTTGAATACTGATTCTTCTTAATAACCGTATATACCTTAATCAGCTCTTCTATCCCGTCATCCAGAGAATACTCTGGTTTCCATCCTGCCTTCTCCAGCCGCTCATTTGAAACGATGTAGTCTCTTTTATCGGGATCTTCTCCAATCGGAGCTTCCAAATAAACGAAATCCGGTATATGTTCTTTTATCTTTTCGCATAACTCGATTTTCGAAAGGTTAGCCGATGACAATCCACAATTATACGGCTTGCCCTTCATCTCCTCAAAGTGCTCTATCGCAAAAACAAAAACTCCTGCCGCATCCCTGATATGTATATAATTCCGTTTGAATTTCCCCTGAAAGATTACCGCGGTTTTATCAAAGACCGCCCGGTATACAAAGTCGTTAACCAGAAGATCCGTCCTCATGCGGGGAGATGCCCCGAACACCGTTGCAAATCGGATTGTAAGGGAATTCCCTGAATCCAGCACGGCCTTTTCAGCTTCTGATTTCGTAATTCCATAGAGCGATATGGGGTTCATCGGCGTATCCTCAGTACAAAATTTGTCCCCCTGCCCAACACCATATCCACTATTTGTACACGGATAAATGATTCTCTGCTCAGGCTTCCTCAACGCAATGAGCATACGAACGGCATCAAAATTGATAGTCCTTGCTGCCGTCTCATCCTTTTTACACAAAGGGAACCCTACCATGGCTGCAAGGGGAATAATATAGTCTTTATCCTTCATCAAACCTTTCATCAGTTCCCTGTCACGGACATCTCCGCGTACAATGTGAAATTCCTCTCTGATACACTGGTCAAGAAGCGTCGACTGATTGTAGTAAAAGTTGTCTACTACGGTCACCTCGTGTCCCTTATCGAGGAGCATGGGAACCAGCACCGACCCGATATATCCTGCTCCGCCTGTAACAAGTATTTTGCTCATTTTTGTTCTCCTCACTTTTTAATATATTTTGCTTACAAAATCCTCATATGTGATACGGATACCAGTCTCAAAATCTGTTTCCGGTCTCCAGCCAAGCGAAAAGATCTTGGAGGAATCCAGAAGCTTCTTAGGTATTCCGTCCGGTTTTGATGTATCATTAACAACTTCTCCCCTGAATCCGACCACACGCTTTATGATTCCCGCCAGTTCTCCTATGGTATATTCCGTTCCTGTACCTATATTAATCGTTTCATTTCCCGAATATTGCTTCATCAAAAATACTGCTGCTTTTGCAAGATCATCGATGAATATAAATTCCCGATACGGTTTCCCGGTTCCCCACATCACTACCTTTGAAGCGCCTGACTCTTTTGCCTCATGAAATTTTCGGATAAATGCCGGCACAACATGGGAGCCTTCCGGATCATAATTATCTCCGGGGCCATAGGCGCTGCAAGGCATACAGGAGATAAAGTCCGTGCCATATTGCCGATTATAAAACTCACACATCTTTACGCAGGCAATCTTTGCAATGGCATACGCCTCATTTGTCTTTTCAGGAAGCCCTGTAAGGAGCGATTGCTCCCTATAGGGCTGAGGCGCTTCCCTTGGATAGATGCAATTGCTTCCAAGGTACAGCAGTTTCTTCACGCCGCTTTCATATGCTGCATGGATAACGTTCACACCGATTGTCATATTGTCATAAAAGAATGTACCCGGAAACCGATCATTTACAACAACTCCTCCTACCGTTGCGGCAGCGAGAAATACAAGATCAGGCCTTTCCTTTTTAAACCAGCCGTTTACTTCCTGTTGATCCCGAAGATCAAGCTCTTTATGTGATATCGTTAAAAGATTGCCATATCCCTGCTTTCTCAGCTCCCTGACAATGGCAGAACCCACGAGTCCTGCGTGTCCTGCCACATATATTCTGCTCTGCTTATCCATCTTCCTCACACCCATCATATAGAACTATCGCCTTCGTCTTCTAATAACTTCCTGCGAAGTTTATTTTTGGTCATCTCTCTTATGCTGTCTGCATATTGCCGGCCAAACTTCTGCTGTATCATTTCAAAATATTTATCATTGTCCTCGAAAAAAGCATTAAACGCATGATCCCTGAATGCAAGTACCTCCTTAGGTGTCAAGTATTTTCCGCCGGCAGGGCGGCACTCATAACTGTACTGTGCATATTCTATCCAACAGTCATTTTTGATCTTTCCGTTTTTGACAGCCTCAAAGTAATCTCTTGATCCCGGATAAGGCATCGTTACATAAAAATTAATCCACTCTGGATTAATCTCTCTGCAAAGCCGCAGTGTCTTTTCCATGGACTCCTTTGTATCGTCTGGCAATCCGAACATAAAGTTTGCAAGTATATTGATGCCGGCATCTTTTGTCCACTGCATGACCGTCCTTGTCCTGTCGGCATTGTATTGTGCTTTTGACACTTCAGAGAGGACAACATCATCCCCACTTTCAATCCCATACGCAAGCCATCGGATCCCTGCCCTTTCGAGCTTTTTCAATATCGCCTGATCCACAGTGTCCACCCTGGCATACGCCCAGATATCCAAATCGTATCTTTTCTCTGCAAGCTTGTCGCAAAGTTCACTCACATAATCCTTTTTCAGTACAAAGCATTCGTCCAAAATCTTTATATATTTAATATTATATACATTTACCAAACGGTCAAACTCATCTATCACCCGGTCAATATCCCAAAACCGAAGTCTCTTTGTGCCAAACAATGCCGATATGGCACAGTAGGAGCAGTTGAAGGGGCATCCTATTGATGTAGATACAACAGCATATCTCCCCTTCGCATCCTGAGGTCTGTCCTCTCCCATGATGTGCCAATTATGCGGCATATATTTTTCCATAGGAAGCAAATCCCATGCCGGCATCGGTATCTGTGCTGTATCAAGCAATTTCGCAGGGCCAAAACGTTCAATATTGTCAGCTTTTCGATAACACAGGCCGCCAAGTAACTCTGCCGTAAATAATACTTTTTCGCCCTTATGAAAACGTGTAAGATTTACAATAGTTTCAAAACCTTCGCCTGTCACGATATAATCAGCATCATTCTCCTGCAAGGTCCGCTCCGGCAGTGCCGAAGGGTGAAGTCCCCATAAAAAAACAGGATAGTCTCCTATTCCCTTTACGGCATGGCAGGTTGCATCTGCTCCCGGCATTTTCTGCGTTGATGCGGAAAGATTTGTCCCCGTAACAAAGATTCCTGTCAATGCCGGGGCATATTCCTTCACCCTATCCGCTATCTGCTCAAAAGAAATGTTCTCTGCTTCAGCATCTACGATCCGGACAGTCAGCCCCCTGTCACGACAATACTGCGCCGCTAACGCGCACCAATACGGCGGCTCACATGCGGTGTATTTTATTGTGTCCCCATAGACTGCCTTTTGATCATTGGGATGAATCAACAGCAGATCCGTTTTATCTATATTCATATACCAAATCGCTCCAATTTCTTCATGATATTATCTGCATCTTCTCCCGTCGGCATATAGCCATGCTTTAGCGGAATATTGCATAAACCGCCGGCTCCTTTTCCCTTTACTGTATCCGCTATGATGCATAAGGGTTTTGAAGACGGCCTTTTGTAGACATTCAACAGCGCATCAAACAATTCTTCATAAGAATGACCGTTGATCTCGGAGACATCCCAATTGCAGCTTCTCCACTTGTCTGGGAACGGTTCAAATGCGCACATATTTTCCGTAAAATCAGATACTCCCAGATAATTCCTGTCCACGATTACCACAAGATTATTCAGCCTGTTATGTGCCGCAAAAAGCATCGCCTCCCACACGGAACCTTCATAGCATTCCGCGTCCCCGCACAGGCAGAAAACGATACTGTCCTCCCTGTTTTGCTTAAGACCCAGTGCAAGACCGGCTGCCATACCGATTCCGATACCAAGGGAGCCTCCATAAAACTCGAATCCCGGATACACAAATTCACGTATCTTTGCCAGGTCTCCGCCAATCCGCACCATTTCACCGGTCTCTTCTTTGGAAAATATGCCCATATCCTCCAGGATTGGATACACCATCCCTGCTCCATGTCCCTTGCTTAATACGAATCTGTCTATCGGCCTCCTGTCTTCATCAAACCGCATCACCTTTTCAAACAATGCGATCAGAATCTCTGTCTCGGAAAATGCCGTTGTCAGATGGCCAAATCCCAAATTGGAAAATAATTCAAGAAACCTTTGACGCATTGCAAAGGATTTTTCATAATAGCCTTTTATTTCATCACGTGCTGTTACCACACTTGTTCTTGTCTCCGTCATCAGAATTCCCTGCCTTCCAATTTTTTCTTAAGATTATCCAGCGTAAGTCCTTCCTGCGCAAAGATCAGATTCCTGTCCGAAAATACACGGGGATATCCATCTCCAAATTTAAGCGCCATGCGTTCTACTGGAATGACTGCTCCGTAATCATTTAAGATCTCCAGCGTCATACTTCCGATACCGCCGCAGTCTATGCCATCTTCAATAGTTATTATCCGCTTATACTGTTTCAGTTCATCATAAAATTCTTTTTCGCAAAGGGGAAGTGCAAAGCAGTCAATAAGCCTGACCGGCAGATTCTCTTTTTTCAGCCTGTAAGCCCATATCCCTGTAGTTACAATCGCTACATCACTCTCAGGACCGCTTAGGGCGAAGCCTTTTTTATAATCAATCTCTGTCTCGTCATAAAGTACCTCTGTAATAAAGGGATCGAACTGTATGTACCTCGGTTCGGGCCTGTATATAATCTCCTCCACCATCATCTTTGAAATAGTTTCGTCTGACGGACTGATAATCCTGACATTCTTTAATGTACGAAGCAGCGATATATTTTCCAAGGCCATATGTGATATTCCTGCCTCAGCCGTTGCGGTACCTGCTTTCAACGCTGCAACGGTAATCGGCAGCCCGAGGGATGCCATCAGATTCCGGATCTGATCAAAAGCCCTGGTGACCGGAAAAGGGTTTAACCCATAGGTTACTACTTTTTTACCGGCAAGACAAAGCCCTCCAGCCACAGCAATGGCATTCTGTTCGGCAATCCCTACGTTGACAAACCGCTGAGGAAAATTCCGTCGGAAATCATCCAGACTGGGAGCTCCAAGATCTGTACTGACTAAAGAAACATCCTCCCCGGATTTTACCTTGTCGTATATTTCATAAAAAAATCTTTCCCTTACGTTCAACCTCTTTCATCCTCCTGTTTGTAATAAATCACCTGACTTCCGGAATTTTCAAACCGAAAAGGTACACAGACATAATTTCTCATCGCCTTTTTTAATTCTTCGCGCTTCTTTCTTGGCACAAAGAATAACATAAAACCTCCTCCGCCTGCTCCTAAAAGCTTTCCTCCTACGGCTCCACTTTCCATCCCCATACGGTACATTGCATCAATTCTTTCATCGGTCACATTGTCCGCAAGTATCTTTTTCATCTGCCATGTTTCATTCAGAAGTGAACCAAATTCAAGGATGTCCTCATCTGAATTAAGGATTTCCAGAGCGTCTGAAACATATTGTTTCATTGTGTTAAGACATTTTGTATTTTCATCTATCCGTTCGATCTTCTTTTGTTCAATATTTTTGGAGTATCTCTGAAACCCGGTGAATACTAAAAGCAGGGAATCATTCAGTTCCTTTATCCTATCCTCGCGTATTGTTATCGGTGCCGTCTCAATCTCACCATTTTTCCGAAAAATAATATGATTAAATCCTCCATACGCCGCTGCGGTCTGATCCTGTGCCCCAACCGGTTCTTTGATCATATTCTGCTCAATATAGATGCTGTCACACATCAGTTGGTGCTTCGATGAAATCCTTCCTTCAAGCCCATTTAATGCATTTAATAGCCCAACAGTAAATGATGAACTTGATCCTATTCCTGATCTGGCTGGAATGTCCGTATTATAGTGCATGTCCACACCGTATTTTATATTCATAAAACGGAGTGTCTCTCTAATGGCAGGGTGATCAATCTCTTCTATGTCTGATACGAGTTCTGTTTTCGAACCATACACAAATCTATGCTTGTAGTCCCAAAAAGGCGGCATATGCCTGCAAGTGATGTATAAATATTTATCTATTGTTGTTGACAGAACCTCTCCTTCATGCTTTAAATAATAACCGGGGAGATCAGTGCCGCCACCGAAGAAAGATATACGCAATGGGGTTCTTGTAATAATCATGGTCCCTCTCCTCCCCTAAGAGATCAGTCCTTTATTCCACGCATCATCCAGCACCTCTTCACCTAATACGCGGTACACTTGAATTGCAATATCCGAATAATTGATTATGCTGCATTTTTTTTCAATTCCCAATGTATGAAGCTGCTCCATAATCTGATCCTCAAAATCCCAGGATGGCGTTACCACTACGCATTTTCCAACAGTCTCTTTTAATATTTCCGGATTCTTAACCGGGAGTCCTTCTACTTCTTGTCCCCACTTTGAACTGTCATTATCGACAAAACATTCTATCTTGATATTGAATATTTTCATCAGTCTTGCGCAGGCTCTCCCCAATTTTCCAGAACCGAACAAAATACAATCCTCATCAGAACATGGAAGTTTTTTCACATATTCTCTGTATTGTTCTTTACTTAGAACCTGTCTATAATAATCTGCGATTCCCATGGCGTATGCCTTCTCCATGCGCTCCGCGTATTCCCCGTATTTTCCTCGCATATGAGGATATTCTTCAAGAAACTGTTTTCTCACCACTTCCGTATCGCGAATAGCGCGATATATGCCAGACGTAGTCCTGCCTCCTATGGAAAAGTTGGTAATATGCCGGTCATCACCGATATGCGCAAACTTGCGCCCCTCTGCATATAACCTCAAAAAAAACAGATAATCTGTCAGAAGTACATCGTTTTTCTTTTTGTAATTTGCTTCAAGCAGTTCCTTCTTCGCGAACGCGCATACAGCGCCCAGCCACTGCGTTCCTTCCATAAAGAGTTTCTCAGGTCCGAATTTTTTCAGATTCTTAAGCTCACATATACCGCCGTCGCGCGTCATCATATTTCCATAGCATAAATCCGCATGTGATTTCTGATATGCTGCCGCCACAAGTTCCAGCGCATACGGTTCATACCAGTCGTCTGCTCCTAAAAAACCAATCAATTCACCACTTGCATGAGGCAAAGCCTTTGAAATTGCATCAGATGGTCCACGATCCGGTTCAGACACCCAATATGTCAGTTGATCTTCATATTTTCTGATAACGTCAACCGTATCATCCGTAGAAGCTCCATCCATCACGATCAGTTCTTTATATGGATAAGTCTGACTCAATACACTTTCTATTGCCCTGCCCAACGTTTCGGGCATATTACGAACAGCAATCACGATGGTTATCTTAATGTTTTCCTTCATCTGAACTTTCTCCTAATATTTTCAACGATATTTATTCATGTCCCAATTTACCAATTCAAAAAGATCTAAACCTAATATATAATCTTTATTTTTTATAAGCTGATGTTCACTTACCTATATTTTTAATCTCCTCTAACTTCATCACGTCTTTTGTCTCCCACTTGATTTGCACAAAATCCTCTCCACGTTTTAGTCCCTCATTCTCTAACTGAATTACAATTTCATATGCATCTTGCGGCGTAATAAAATAAAAATATTTGTCCCATTCTTTCATATTTCCTGACCATATCACCGTTACGCCCTCAACTTGGATTCCGTCTTTCTCGATATCATTGTCTACGATGAATTCAATCGGGATCTTATGTTCATGCACCACCCTCTGGCTCATGCCTCCTGCTCCGAATAATACAATCTGTTTTCCCCGTTCCAAAATATGCCTGACAGACGGATACCTGTATTCAAAAACTATCTTAGCAATCATTTTCTCTAATAAATTCTGGTAGTTTTGTGATACCTTTCCTTCATCTATTTTTGTATATGGATAGTCAGTCTTTTCCGAAAAAAGATTTGTTCTGTTTAAATAATGTTTCGCAACAGCTTTGTTCTCCTCTTTATAATAATCAAGTATTCTTCTCCTGTCTTCTGGACTTAACTGAAATGTCTTCCCATTGCAATATGTTAATCTCATTTCACCATAAAGACGATTGACATAATTTTCTATTGCATCTGGATATCCGTAAAAAGCATAATTCAATTTTCTTTTAACCTCTGTATCCATAGGAGATAATGACACATTTACACGCTTATTCTCTCGAAACTCGCCATAACATATTTTGATGACATGTTCTGCAAAATGCCTGCATAAACCATACTCACAAGCATCTTCAAATGTAAATACAGCCATATTCTTCCTGCCTACAATCTCCTCGAAGCCTCTCAAATGTGTATAGTATTCATAGAACGCAATTTTATGATCTAAGCAATAACAATAATAATCTTCTATCGACATGATTCTTACTTTTTGAGAATCACTTCTTTTATCAATATCCTTAACGTCCTTAATTTTTTGTGCTCTATGAGATTCCATATGCATATCCTGACGCCGGAGATAAACAACACATTTGATATCATATTCTCCAAATCTGTTTTTCAAATACGCTACGTACTCCTTCCCAACAGCGTCTTCAAATATCGCTTCATCAGAAAGGATTACACTACTTTTTGATAAGTCATCTTCTACTCTTCTTAAAAAGTCTTCCCATTTTTTCTGCTCAAAGCTATCCTCTTTTCTTATCTTTCCATGGAGAAAAGTATACATCATCCCATTTATAAACTTCCCGCTTTCCTGCATCATATCACTGGAAAAAGAATCATTATAGTCTGCATACTTATATCCATGTTTCTGCAGAACGCTTTGATTCCCGGCCAGAAATTTCTGTATCGAAGACGATCCCGCTTTATGCATTCCTATATGAATAATCAGTCCTGAATTCACATTCTAACCTTCCTTTCAATATCGCTTGAATACAACAATTTAAAAAGTTTAAGCCATCTATCCTTTTATAAGCACCGACACAAAATCCTCTATGTCAAGATTGGCATTTTCAATAATCACTTCAGGATTATGCCTTCTAATATCCTGCATAGTTATCCGCCGGTCAAACTCTGGCATTAACCAATCCGATGCAATTTCTGTACTATAATCCCAAGTATTCATAATATATCCATTTTCATCAATTTGAAATAAATTACCATCACTCAATATAATCAACTGGCGGCTCTGACTTTGTTCCGAATAGATCTTTCTCATATAATATTGGAATCTCGTTGAACAACCATGTGGAAATTTACATATCTCCACATGATCGTCTTCACCGTGAATCTTCAGACATCGAATCATCCCCCGGTCTTTCATTTTCTTATTTAAAAAACCTCCGCCGCCATAGTGGCATGCAAACAGTAATACACCACTGCTAATCAACATTCCGCCACATAACTGATCTTCCGAGAATGGAAGTATGATCTGTCTCCGTGCATTAGTACGTAGATCAATAACCTGGATGTTATCTGCCTCACGTGGAATTAAATATACAATTGAATCCTGTTGAATCAAAGATGAATACTTCCAGTCATCTCCCTCGACCGTCTCACATAAATGTTCAACTTTCATTTCCTTTAAATCAAACAGAGAAATCACTTCACCACTAACCGATAGAAAATGTAGCTTATTTTCCCATATATAACCTCCAATACATTTCCCTTTTGGAATCACATGAGGGAATTCTTCGATCGAATGTCTTTTTAAGTCCACAATTACCATTGTGTCGAGCTTATGCCCGCAAGGAATCAAAATAAGTTTATCATCTTCAAAAGTCAAGTAATCAATAAAAGCATGTTCGTTTGCGTAATCGTGCCCCTCTATTTCAAAATATATCTCTTCAAAGTTGTCCAGATTAACACATACTAACCTTCGTGCCCCCCACGGAATAAACCACGCATGATTCTCACAAAGGAAAGCATCTATATGACACATTCCCTGGCTAACTTCTACCGAAAACTTCTTTATAAATGTCGTCGTTTCCTTTTCTATATCGAAGCAAAACAGGCATCCAGTTGGATTAAATGATGAAAAATACACTTTTCCTTTATATTCAACCCCCGCATTGCCTTCTACATACATAGTACCTGATTTCTCTTGCATATATCTTCTACCCTTTTTATCTGTAATCTGCATATTGATGTCTGTCACCTGCCAAAATATCATGCTTTTTCATTTTCTGCCGCCTGCAGCGGCACATTTTTTTTAATTATCATAAGGATTAGCTTGGCTTTCGCCTCCGCGTGGACAATTATGTTTTCCCGCAGTTCGCTCCGCATATAGCCGCGGTCTTGGCGTACAAGCAGGACCTCAAAGATCCCTGATAACGCCGTTTTTTGCTTATATCATAAACGCTGTTTCCTGCGATACGGTTTCCCGTTCAAACAGTCTGTAACTGTTCATTCTCAGGACATGCAGTTTTTATTATGTTTCTTTCTTTTCGCTTCTTGAAATTCTCTCTATGTTTCTTGCCGAATTGACTGCTATCGTACTGTGATACCCGCAGGCTTCACAGATAAAGTCTGCTTTGACGCGTTTTCCTTCGCTTCCACAGCTTGAGCAGATGCTACCTGTTCCTTTTGAATTAATTTCCAAAAGTTCTACTGTATTCAGCCGACATTTAAAAACAAGCTGATCCCGGATATATCCTCGGAAGCTTCTGGTAAATTTTCTGTTTAATGTTTTGGAATAATTCTTCGGCTTGTTTTTTGTGACAGATCTTGTAATCACAATCTTCGCAGGTTTTTCCTCACGGAACATGCGGTTAATCTCCGCGTTTATGAAATTCTGCGTTTTCTCGCGCAGGCGCCTTTTCTGCTCATCATATTTCTTTCTGCCCAGGTTGTTTTCTTCAATTCGTTCTCTTCGCTCATCTTTGCTTTTTCCGGTTTCTGAGTAGTTCTGTCTATATGCAGAATACAATCTGCCGCGTTTATTGTTTTTATTTGACAGCCTCTCTGTCTCAGGAGTTACCAAACTTCCTAACCCCTTTCCATAGATATTCCCATTTGAAAGGGTCAGCATGTCGCTGTATCCAATATAGGCATATATCGTATTAATGTAATCTTCTCTTTTCCTTGCCTCTACATCTACGGGAAACGCAATTTTTACGTTATTATCCCTGATCATGATCCGAAGCTGCCTGTCAGGTTTCCCGATTCCCTTTACGGGCACGAAAACACGTTTGCGCGGCACACGGCTTGTGAGGTAAAAGCCCGCCTCATCCGACCGGTAACCGGCCGGTGATACTAAAAAGGAATATGCCTTCTCCTGCCTTGGCGTTTCCAGATGCCGTCTTACCAGCCTGCGAATCAGATTGTTCAATCTTTTGGTATCAAGTTCCAAATTCTTTGCCTTATCAGGTATTTCATATTCCTGATGATTTAATACTGCTGCAAAGACGCTGTTAAGTTTTAATATGGTACGGATATACAGACGGTCCTCTTCGCTCAGATTTTCATTTTTATTAATCAATTCGCGGATTCTATTTTTAAGGACACCCCACATTCCCTTTATGTCCCCGACAGCCTCGGCGATGGCCAGCTCATAGTATACCGCCGGCATTTCTAACTGCTGTCTAAGTCCGCAATAGCGCATCTCATTCAGAATGTTATAAACAGGAGTCAGCCTGTTTACATTTGCTACACCGGAATAACGCCCATAGACATAATTTTTTACTTTACAGTAACTCTGCGCAAGCCCGCACAGAAACTCCATTGTTTCTCCAGGCAGCGGCCCGCTGTAGAGCACGGCTGTCTTGGTAATAATCTCTGCTGTTTTCATACATTTACATTCTGTATCATAATTGGCATTTCTCTTTTTTTACAAAGCTGCACCACGCTGCTCCAATCGCCGCAATAGGCATCACTTATGATAACCGCACGGTCAATATCTGCACTGTCATCATAGATTCCCCAGCCTTCCTGTCTGAATCTTTCAACAATCCGGCTGTATTCCGCCCATAAATGTGGGCGCATGGCACGGATTGTGGAGGAGATCAGCGGATGGGGACGCCATAAGAGCGCCATTTCATCCTTATGTTCTTTAAATATTTGAAATGCGCGTTCCACTTTCTTAAGCATCTTATCTCCATGCTCCAGCAATGCACTGATGCTTGTATTGTAAAAAATGATCTTTCTATATGTACCATCGGCTTTTTGAATAATCTTAATCCATTCCTGTGGAATCTCTAAATCCTCTTTTTTAATCCTCTGCAGCCTGTCCAGTTTCGGAGAACCAGAGCCGCTTATCTTCTGCTCCAGATATCTCCTGTCAAGATGCTTCCCCCTTAAGCCGTTTTCTCTAGCTGCTTTCATGTATTCATTCACATAGATCTGTTTCATATTTTCCGACTGGACAATAACCCGGTCCGCATAGATGACGCCCGGCAACCAGACAAAATGCTTTATGCGATCAATCGCTTTTTGATTATCCGGCTCAATCTCTTCTAATAAAAAATATGGAATATATACTAAACTGTCTGTATATTTTTTCAGATTGCTTGAATAAAACCGCGGATGCACACTGGTGACGAGGTTGCAATTATCATAAGCACTATGGATATAGATTTCATCTGGCATTCGTTCCTCAAAATCATAAATCTGCCAGTCTGTAATCTCAATGTCTTCCGGATATTCCCCGCCCTCATAATGCATCGCACCAAAGCTATGGTCGGGATTGAGATCATAGTAAGGAATCGGCACACAGTAGGCGTCGCATTCTGGATCGGCTTTTGCTGCAAGATACATGCTTTCCAGCGAATCCCACATGCTTGCTTTGTATGGGAAAAAAACGACTTCTTTTCTGAGGCAGATGTTATTTCTTACTGCGTTTTCTGCTTTTACAATCTGTCGGTGTAAACCCCTGTATATCCTGTTACCACTGTAACCGGCTTTCCTTAATTCCTCATAAGCACAAAATACCGACTCGCAATATTCTTCCAGACAGGAAACCGCCACATGTCCTTCTCCTTCAGACTCTTCAATATTTGTACCCACTGCGGCAGCAGCCTGCTGACATTCTGCGAGCATATCGCATGCTTCTTGGATATTTCCCTTCTCTACAGCATTTTTTACTGTTTCATGAGCTGCGTGAAACGTTTCAAAGATTTCCATAATCTCCTGTTTTTGTTTTTTTCTCATACGATTTCCATCTCCTGACAACAAGCATATTCCACTTATTCAAACCCTACCAGATAAAGACTAACAGACGACAATCCCACCTCTCTGCGCTGTCCGAACACTGTCATCTTATTCCGAACGGTATAACCTGGATAAAGCTGTGACAAACTTCTATTCCCACCCAAGTGGTCATATACATAATTCTTAATCTTTCTGCAATTCTCTGAAACTTCTCCATATCATTTGTCTTGATAGAACCTCCATTACTCAAACAAATAATCTTGCATATCGTTTCTGATGACTTCTCCGTCTTTATCGCATTTTCCATTAACCTGTCATACCGATTTCCCGTCATTTACATATCTCTATGCAACTTAATCTCTAAATCATTGTATTTTTTTAATATCAGGCTATAATAGAGAATTTCGCAGATTGTCTTAATCTGCGAAAAAATGCCGTTATTCCTTGCAAACATAGGCTTTTAGATTACTTCTGACCCAGAATCTGACCATGAATAGTCGATAACTTATTTATTTTCAATTGTGGTTTATTATTTCCTTCGGATGGATATTACGGTTAAGTGTTATCCTGATATCTGAATGTCATATTATCTCGCTCATGTCTTTAATATCTACTCCTCCGTTGCTATCGTTTGTTGTAAAGATATAACGAAATC
>Ga0137306_102604_pt1 | contig 14804 bp, 13 predicted proteins | sample Inofroosms_March_FD_97187 | JGI IMG/M metagenome (GOLD analysis project Ga0137306, IMG submission 97187) | Mouse cecal microbial communities from Vienna, Austria - N-Acetylneuraminic and N-Acetylglucosamine D2O microcosms_March | ecosystem: Host-associated > Mammals > Digestive system > Large...
CCCCCTGCCGCCACAATCCTTGCCATGGATTCCAGTACGGCATACACTGCTCCGTGGTAGGGACTCCAGGAGGACAGCTCCGGGTCAAATCCGTAAGCCATCATGGTAACCGTATCGCAGTTCCCTTCCGCCACCGGAAGTTTTGCCACCATGCTCTGGGTCTCTGTCAGCTGATATGTTCCGCCGTAAGGCATAAATACGCTGCCCGCGCCGATGGAGCCGTCAAACATTTCCACCAGGCCTTTCTGGGAACATACATTGAGGTCGGAAAGGGTCGCAAGCCACGCCTTTTTCATATCGCCTTTTTTCAGAGCTTCCGCCACTTTGGGAATTTCTTTTTTCTCAAAGAAATTTTCCTCCTGCGAGGGAATATCCACTTTCACAGAGGTTTCCTGATGGGCCCCGTTGGTGTCCAGAAAAGCTCTGGAAATATTTACAATTTCCTTTCCTCTCCATTCCAGCACCAGCCGGGGTTCTTCTGTGACCACAGCCACTTCCACTGCTTCCAGATTTTCCTCTTTTGCCCAGGAAAGGAACTGCTCCTTATCTTCCGGGGCGATAACCACCGCCATACGCTCCTGGGACTCGGAAATTGCAATTTCCGTACCGTCCAGTCCCGCATATTTCTTCGGAACCTTATCCAGGCAGACACGCAGTCCGTCAGCCAGTTCGCCGATGGCCACCGATACGCCTCCCGCTCCGAAATCGTTGCACTTTTTGATGATATGGGCTACTTCCTCCCGGCGGAACAGACGCTGAATTTTCCGCTCTGTGGGTGGATTTCCTTTCTGCACTTCCGCGCCGCAGACTGCGGTGGATTCCGTATTGTGGGCTTTGGAGGAACCTGTGGCACCGCCGATTCCATCCCTTCCGGTACGTCCGCCCAGAAGGATAATTACATCACCGGGGTCGGAGGTAAGGCGCTGCACGGCACGCCTTGGGGCAGCCCCCATCACCGCACCGATTTCCATCCGTTTTGCCACGTAATCAGGATGATAAATTTCTTTTACATATCCCGTCGCCAGCCCAATCTGGTTCCCATAGGAACTGTAACCGTGAGCGGCTCCCCGCACCAGCTTTTTCTGAGGCAGTTTGCCTTCCAGGGTATCCCGCACCGATACGGTGGGATCCGCGGCTCCCGTTACCCGCATGGCCTGATAGACATAAGTACGCCCGGACAAAGGATCCCGGATAGCTCCTCCAAGACAGGTGGCCGCGCCGCCGAAAGGCTCAATTTCCGTGGGATGGTTGTGGGTTTCATTCTTGAAATTTACCAGCCATTCTTCTGTTTTCCCGTCCACTTCCACCGGAACCACAATGGAACAGGCGTTGATTTCGTCCGATTCTTCCTGGTCTTCCAGCTTTCCTTCTTTTTTCAGCCGTTTCATGGCCATCAGAGCAAGGTCCATCAGACAGACAAACTTATCCTCCCGGCCCTGGTACATTTCCTTATGGGTGTTCAGATAATCCTGGTAAGTCTCTTCCATGGGCTCCCGGTAAAATCCTTCTCCAAAGGCAACGTCTTTTAATTCTGTGGAAAAGGTGGTGTGACGGCAGTGGTCAGACCAGTAGGTATCCAGCACACGGATTTCCGTCATGGACGGATTTCTTTTTTCCTCTTTCTGAAAATAATTCTGAATGTGCAGGAAATCTTTAAAAGTCATGGCAAGTCCCAGAGAATCATAGAAATTCTTCAGTTCTGCTTCCGGCAACCCGGTAAATCCATCCAGAATCTTCACATCTTCCGGCTCCTCAAAGTCATCCGTCAGCGTTTCCGGCTTCTCCAGCCCGGTTTCTCTGGAATCCACCGGATTGATACAGTGGTTTTTGATGGCCTCAAGCTGCTCCGGGCTCACCTCGCCCTCAATCACATAGGTGGTGGCAGAACGGATAATGGGATGTTCCGTCTCATTTAACAGTTTCACGCACTGCTCTGCGGAATCCGCCCGCTGGTCAAACTGTCCCGGCAGGTATTCCACGCTGAATACCTGGGCAGAACCGGCCTCAAATGCTTCCTCATATACATCATCCACCGGAGGCTCGGAAAATACCGTTGCAATAGCTTTCTGATACGTTTCCTCAGAAATATTCTCCACATCATAACGAATCAGCACCCGCACACCTGTCACAGAGCGAATGCCCAGATAGCTTCTGATTTCTGACTGGAGCTCCCTGGCCTGAATGGCAAAATCCGGTTTCTTTTCCACGAAAATTCGTCTTACGTTGCTCATTGGTTCCCTCCTTAATTTGTCCTGTTACCACACAGTATAACACGAAATGTATAATTAGTACAATTAATATATTTAATGCTATTTATATTTATTTCTTATTTATTTTTCTCCTATTGACATATTTATAATCCATACTTATAATAAAAGCAGATTTCACTTATAACATTGAAACATCCGGACTGTTACGAAGGGGGAACTGCCTGTGGACATTAATTATGAACTGTACAAGGTATTTTATCATGTGGCTTCCTCCCTCAGTTTTTCAGAGGCTTCCAGGAAACTGTTTATTTCCCAGTCCGCCGTCAGCCAGTCCATCAAGACGCTGGAAAAGAAACTGGAACAGCCTTTATTTATCCGCAGCACCAAAAGGGTTCAGCTTACCTCTGCGGGACAACTGTTATTGAAACACATTGAACCCGCCATCAACCTGATTGAGCGGGGCGAACAGCAGCTTACGGATTCCGGTACTCTGGGTCTTGGACAGCTTCATATCGGCGCCAGCGACACCATCTGCCGCTATTTCCTGGTGCCTTATCTGAAACAGTTCCATGAGAAATTTCCCCAGGTTCCCATCAAGGTGACAAATGCCACTTCCTTAAGCTGCGTGGATTTGCTCGCTCAGGGAAAGGTGGATTTGATTGTGAGCAATTATCCCAATTCCCGCATGGACAGTTCCTGTATCCGGAAAACTGTGGCTTCTTTCCGGGATGTGTTTATTGCAAATCCCGCCTGCTTTCCGCTGGAGCAGCAGGAAATTTCTTTTGCAGAATTAAACAAATACCCGATTTTAATGCTGGACCGGAAAAGTACCACCAGTGAATTTTTGCATAACCTGTTTTTACAGCACCAGCTGGAGTTGATTCCGGAAATGGAGTTAAGCAGCAACGATCTGCTGACTGACCTGGCCAAAATCGGTATCGGCATTGCTTTTATCCCCGATTACTGTCTCTCGGAACATATGACGGAACTTTACATTGTCCGGACCAGGGAGAAAATGCCCCCGCGCCGAATCACAGCGGCCGTCAATCCCGAACTTCCGGTTTCACCCTCCACAGAGGAATTTTTAAATCTGCTGCCAGAACTTAACGACCATATATCCGGCCTTTAAGGGCAGCAGTTCAGTCATAGCGTATGTTCAGCCTGAACATGGGCTGTGTCCGGACTGTTGCCTTTAAACCGGCTTCTGTAACCTGAGAGACAAAAGCCCTTTATCCGTTGCAGAAGTCCAATAACCATAATATATCAAGGAGGAATTGCTATGTCTTTTAAAATGGTTCATGAAAACTATAACGTACAGGATCTGGACAAATCCATCGCTTTCTATCAGGAAGCCTTCGGCCTGAAAGAAATCCGCCGCAATGAGGCTGCTGACGGCAGTTATATCATTGTATTTCTTTCTAACGAGGAAAGCACTTTCGATCTGGAGCTGACCTGGCTGAAAGAAAAAGAAGGCCCCTACGATCTGGGAGACTGCGAATTCCATCTGGCTTTCGAGACAGAAGACTATGACGCTGCCCATGCAAAGCATGAAGCCATGGGATGTATCTGCTTTGAAAATCCTGCCATGGGCATTTACTTTGTCACAGACCCGGACGGATACTGGCTGGAGGTTATTCCTGCGAAAAAATAAGGGGTTCGCGCCCTTTGACACAGGGGCACGGTTGCTTTAACGCGGCAATATATTTTCCGTCAGAACAGAAGAAGAGACGGCTGCAAACGGCAGCTTATTTACACTATATACATCAGGCTCCCTGGGGCCGAATGCCATATCCTGTATACAGCGGCTGCTTTGCGGCTGTCTCTCCCTTATCCTGATTTTATTCCGACCCCTGTTTTACTCTGGCTTTCCCCGTCTCACTCCATCCTCTGTAATACAATCTGTTTCCGGACTTCTTCCAGCTTCGGATTCTCACATAATACACTTTCTTTTTCTTTAATTTCCGGATGGTTTTCTTCTCTTTGTTTCCGGAACGGAGTTCCAGGCTGACAGACTTTTTGAAATTCCCAGACCGGGAATACTGAAGCTGGTAACCGTCCGCTTTCCTGTTTCTTTTCCATGTTACCGTCAGTGTCCCTGGGGATTTGCTGTTTATCTTTGCCAGCTTCGGCATATACAACCGTACGGTTTTTCTGCCGGAATCATCATAACCGCTGCCCGCTTCCACTTCCCGCCGGGCGTCCTGCGGTATATATCATACCCGTCAGCGCCTGATACTTTTTCCATTTCAGCCGGATACCGGATTCCTGATTGGATACATGATACAGCTCTGGCATGTTCAGTTCTTCCTGATCTGTCACCGCCTGAACCGTTATTTTACAGGAAGCAGTCTTCCCGTTCCGGGTCTTTGCTGTAAAAATATTTGCCAGGGTAACCCCTTCCGGATAGCTGAATCCTGCGCAGCCGCTGCCTGCAGTCCCGTCATAGTGGTAATTATACTGATAATTTCCCGTCCGCTCCAATTCAAAAAAGTAAAATTTTTCAGACGGACAGAAGTATCTTCATAGGAAATCCAGATATATCCCTGATTTCCATGTTTTTCTCCCTTGTTGTCTTTGGCAAGCCAGGCTCCGTTGGCAGCGGGCCGGAAATTGCTGTTAAAATTCTCCCGCGGATAATTATCGTCCCAGCCCACCACATGGCCTGTTTTATTTTCCCTGCTGTAAAAAGCTCCCGTTTTGGGATTATAATAATTCCCTGTCAGTTCTCCGGAATTCCTTCGTTTCATACACTCCTCCTGTTCCAGAACGCTTCCACCGCATGGCGTACCCCGGAAAGGCGGACCGGCTGGTATGACTCCCACTCTCTTGGAAACAGAGACTGATATTCCCGCTGCTGAAAACGTTCGTCCAGCAGCAGAATAATGCCCCGGTCTTCTTCCGTGCGGATTACCCGCCCTGCCGCCTGCAGCACTTTATTCATACCGGGATACCGGAATGCATAGGCAAATCCCGCCTGTTCCCGTTCCTCATAAAACTGTTTCAGTATTTCCCGCTCGTTGCTGATTTGAGGCAGCCCCGTGCCCACAATCACCACGCCAATCAGGGATTCCCCTTTCAAATCAATGCCCTCTGCAAAAATCCCTCCCATTACGCAGAAGCCAATCAGGGTTTTCTCTCTTTTTTCCGAAAACAGTCTCAGAAATTCCTCCCGTTCCTGTTCTGTCATCCCGCTTTCCTGGCAGACACAGTCCAGCTCCTCCCGGATTCCTTCCCGCGCCTGAAACTTTTCCCATACCTGTTCCATCATTTTATAGGAAGGGAAAAAGACCATATAATTTCCGGTTTTCCCTCCGGAAGCCTCATAAATGTAATCTGCAATTTTCTGAAATTCCGATTCTGTTCTCCTGGTATATCTGCTGCTCACATCCGTGCCCACTGCCAGAAAATGCTGTTCCTGCTGAAAAGAGGTGCGGGCATACACCGCATAATTATCCTCTCTGGCGCTCAGCAGCTTCTTGTAATAGTTTATCGGCAGCAAAGTGGCGGAAAAAAAGATGGTACTGCGGCTTTTATCCAGACATTCCTGCAGATTTACCGCCGGATTCACACAGAACAGCTTCAGCTTAAAACTCCTGTCCGTCTCATGCTCCGTGTAAATCACATAATTTTCATCCAGCCGCTCATGCGTGTTCAGAAAATGCCGCAACTCCAGATAAAATTCCTGCACTTCCTTTTTCTCCGGAAATGCAATATCCTTTAAAAAGAATTCCTCCATTGCGGCCCCAAGCTGCATAAGGGAGAAAATCAGCGGGCTGATACTTTCCAGCGTCTCACAGTTTTCACACTCCCGTTTCATTGCCAGCAGATGTTTATTGCACCGCTCCAGCCCCCGGACGCATTTCAGGCTGTGGTTCTTTAAAATCTTTTTCACACGGAGAAAATCTTCCTTATACAGAACTGCGCTGTACATTTCTCTGGCCCGGTCTGCCAGATTATGGGCTTCATCCACCAGAAACAGGTATTCTCCTTTTACTCCTTCCGCAAAAAAGCGTTTCAGATAAACATTGGGGTCAAATACATAATTATAATCACAGATAATATCATCCACCCAGAGGGCCGTGTCCAGACACATTTCAAATGGGCACACCTGAAATTCCTCCGCCTGACGTATCAGAATCTCCCTTGTAATTTCATATTCTTTCCGGAGCAAATCAAAAACTGCGTCGTTTACCCGGTCATAATGGCCCTTTGCACAGGGGCAATGCACCGGATTGCAGTCCATTTCCTCACAGAGGCAGAGCTTTTCCTTCGCAGTAATGGTGAGAATCCGTCCCCGGTACCCCAGGTTCCGCAGCAGCCCGAAGGCTTCTCCCGCCACAGTCCTGGTAATGGTTTTGGCTGTCAGATAGAAAATCTTGTCTGCCAGCCCTTCTCCCACAGCTTTCACCGCCGGAAATACCGTAGTGATGGTCTTGCCTGTTCCGGTAGGCGCCTGGATAAACAGTGTTTTCCTGCGGTGAATGGTACGATACACGTCGCCGGCCAGTTCCCTCTGCCCCTCCCGATAGGGGAAGGGAAATTCCAGCCCGGCAATGGATGTATTCCGTTCCAATCTGGCCTCATACTGAAATTCCGCCCATCTTCCATATGCACGAATCAGTTCTTCAAACCATTCCTCAAGTTCTTCCAGCGTGTAATGCTCCTGAAATCTGCGGATTTCCTCCGTATCCAGATTACAGTAGGTCATCTGAACAGAAATTTCCGGCAGTTCCTGTTCCGCAGCCACCATATAAGCATAGCATTTTGCCTGGGCCAGATGAACCGGAACCGGCCCTTCCATGAAATTCACATCCTGGTACACCCCTTTTATTTCATCAATGGTTACTTTTTCTTCCTCCGTAATTACACCGTCCGCCCGTCCTTCCAGAACCAGAATGTACCGCTCCCGCGCCAGTTCCGTTTTCAGAAAAACCTCCGGCTCATAGGAAGCGCCCATTCTCCTCTGGATTTTCCGGTGTATTCTGCTGCCCTCCTGCATGGCCTCTTTCTGCATGGCCCGGCCTTTTCGATTGTCAATATCGCCGGAACGCAGAATAAATTCCACAAGATTCCGTATCGAGATTTTTATTCGTTCCATCTGTTTTCTGTCCCTTCCTATATGCGCTGCTGACCGGACTTTCGGGTATTTTATTCCCGCGAGCAATGAGGAAAATAGCCATGCTTGCATGGCTATTTGACGAATGCCGCGAGGGGTGCTGTGTGCCAGTGGCACACGTTCAGCACCGACCGAAGCGAAGCGGAGACCAAATACCCCGTTGCTTGCAGCGGGGTATTTGATTGCCGGAGTAATATAAATATTATAGTATGACAGAAAAGGCTTTTGCAAGCGTAATTCCTGTAAAAAAGAATGCGCAGGCGCATTCTTCGCGCGCGAGCGGATTGCCTGGCAATAAATTTCATCTCCGCGAGCTGTGCATCCCGCCCGGAGGGCTCTATCTTATAGGAAATCCACATGCTTTAGTACTTCACAGTGGCACGATATTTCCTGTAAGAGAACAAAGTGGGCAAGCCCACTTCAACTCACCTGGCCCCCTCAATCCTGAGGGGCGCTGGACATCCTGTGGATGTCCGTTTAGCGCGGACCGAAGCGGAGCGTAGACCTGCAAAACAGGGCCGCCGCACCATGTTTCCCGGTACAGCAGCCCTGTTTCACCTGATTCTGTTCACATTGCGGAATGTTCCTTATGCTATGGCATACTTGCTCAGAACATTCTCAAAGGTAAGGTCTTCCCCGCCATATTTTACAGTCAGTTCCTTCTTCACTCCCAGGCCCATTACTCCCAGAATTGATTTGGCGTCAATTACCATGCGCTGGTCCGAAATATCTATATCAAAGTCACACATACCAGCAGCACGTACAAAATCACATACTTCATCTGCATCTGCCAATCTAATAACTTTTTCATTCATCATAGTTCTCATCCTTTCTGATTCTGCACTCTGGAACCGTCATCCATGTGCATTTACAAACACAGTTAAGTTCTTATCTGAACTTGTGGCAAATTATGCCACCTTTTTATCATTTTGTCAACTCCGTATTTTCCGCCTCTGCAGGTAATATTACTAAAAATATATAGCTTTTTTACTAATATTCTTTCGTTTTATCCATATTGTTATACCTGTCTCTGGTACTTTATGTCTGTTCTTTCTTTTTGACTTTGTATAAATTCCCATGATTTTCTATTATTTTATAAAAAAACTGGCATTTTTCACATTTTTTCAAATAATTCGGCGGACAGGCTCGTGACAGAAAATTTTTTATATTTTCCGGAAAAGTAACAGTTCAGCCATCGCCGAAATTATGGGCGAATCATGCCTGCATGAAGGTGATACCAGCTCTTCCTTGACTATTCTGTGATAAAATTCTATAATTATTCATAACTATTCAGACGGAGGTGAAGCTGCCATGGAATCAAAACATATACTGTCCGTTTTGCAGCAGGTGCAGGAAGGCACCCTGGACATCCATACTGCTTATGAAAAGTTAAAAATCAGCCCTTTCGAAGATTTGGGATATGCCAAAATTGACCATCACCGGAAAATCCGTCAGGGAACTCCGGAAGTGATTTACGGCGCCGGAAAGACAGCGGAACAGATGGAGGGTATCATCCATTCTCTGTTATCCCACTGTTCGGAAAATATTCTGATTACCCGGCTTTCCGAAGAATCTGCTTCTTACCTGTCCCTGCATTTTTCCCTTACTTATGATAAACTTTCCCGTATCGGAATCGTCAACCGCAGGGAATACCGCACTGCTTCCGGCACCATTCTGGTAGCTACCGGAGGCACCAGCGACATTCCGGTGGCAGAAGAAGCAGCCCTTACGGCAGAAGTACTGGGCAATCAGGTGGAACGCCTCTATGATGTGGGCGTTGCCGGAATCCACCGGCTGCTATCCCATGTGGACAGCATTTCCCAGGCCACCGTTATTGTTGCGGTTGCCGGAATGGAAGGAGCCCTTGCCAGCGTAATCGGAGGCTTAAGCGACTGTCCGGTCATCGCGGTTCCCACCAGTATCGGATACGGAGCCAATTTTCAGGGCCTGTCCGCACTGCTTTCCATGCTGAATTCCTGTGCCAGCGGCGTCAGCGTGGTAAATATCGACAATGGATTTGGTGCCGGCTATCTTGCCAGCATGATTAATCATACAGGAGGTAATCAGATATGAAAACACTTTTTATTGAATGCAACATGGGCGCTGCCGGAGATATGCTGATGGGCGCTCTCTATGAACTTTTACCGGAATCGGAACAGAACCGGTTTCTGGAAACCATGAACGGTCTTTTTCCGGACGAAATTATGCTTTCCGCCAGCCCTTCCGAGAAATGCGGAATCTGGGGCACGAAAATGAACGTGGTAATTCTGGGACAGACGGAGGAAGAACTCCTCTCTCAGGAAGACCGCCATTCTCATCCGGAAGACGTCCAGCACCGCAGCCTTCACACCACTTATCCGGAAATGCTGGCCAAAATTGACAGCCTGCCCCTTTCCTCTTCCGTAAAAGAACACACAAAGGCTGTGTACACTTTGCTTGGAAATGCGGAAAGCACTGCCCATCACACAGATATTTCCCAGATTCATTTTCATGAAGTGGGAACACTGGACGCACTGATGGACGTTACAGGCTGCTGCCTTTTACTGGAACTTCTGAATCCGGAGCAGATTATCGCCTCTCCCGTTCATGTGGGAAGCGGCAGCGTCCGCTGTGCCCACGGGATTCTTCCGGTTCCTGCCCCGGCCACTGCGGAAATTCTGCGTGATGTTCCCATTTACTGCGGCACCATTGAGGGCGAACTGTGCACCCCCACCGGCGCCGCCCTGTTAAAACATTTTGCCAGCCAGTTCATTACCATGCCTCCCATGTCTGTGGAAAAGACAGGCTACGGCATGGGCGCCGGAGATTTTCCCTCCGCCAACTGCCTGCGGGTATTCCAGGGAAACATGAACCTGTTTCCGGTTCCCTCTCCCAGACAGCTTCCCGATTCTTACAGCTCCAGACCCCTGGCCCGGTTTACGGAAGAAGAAACGCACCCGGATTTTTATACGGAACAGTTCCACAACCTTGACCAGATTCTGGAACTTTCCTGTAATCTGGACGATATGACGCCGGAAGCAATTTCCTATGCAGTCAGCCTTCTGATGGACGCGGGAGCACTGGATGTTTTCACCACTTCCGTGCATATGAAGAAAAACCGCCCCGGACTTCTGCTGACCTGCCTGTGCAATCTGGAAGAAGAAAGCCGTTTCAGCAGACTGATACTGACCCATACCACCACAAGAGGCATTCGTATCCAGCCCTGCTACCGCAGAACACTGGAGGCCCAGTTCCGTAAAGTCCGCACCCCCTACGGAGAAATTACAGTCAAAATCAGCACCGGATACGGCATCAGCAAATACAAACCGGAATATGAAGATGTGGCTGCCGCCGCCAAACAGTGCAAAGTGCCCTTTTCCAGAGTATACGAGGCCGCCATGGACGCCTGCGGACATATGTAACAAAGATTTTCCTGTAAAAATCGGGCAGAGGAGGTTCCTCTTTCCCTGCTCGCCGCGCGGACTGAAACGGAGTGTAGAAGACCCTGCGCATAATGGTTTTATCTTATAGGAAGACACTTTCACGCTTTAGCATGACAAGGTCTTTCCTGTAAGATAAAAAGAAACCCCGGAGAGTAATCCATCTGGATAGCCCTCCGGGGTATGTATTTCCTGATTTTAAATTTTCTGTCTCAATTATGGGGTCATGGAAGCTGCATCCGTATCAAACAGGCTTTCCTGTAATTTTACGATATCATCTTCGTTGGGTGTCCACACATTGTTCACCAGTTCTACACGTACCGTTACGGTTTCTGCATCTTCGTAAGTAACGTTTGGCAGTGTCTCTTTAAATGCATCTGCCAGCATGGTTACAATCGCTTCATTCAGTGCGGCTTCATCTTCGGTATCTCCGTCATATGCTTCTGCTGCAGCATAGAAACTCTCCATGGTAGGCCCGAAAATATTCATCTTCTCGCATTTTACTTCCACTTCATATGTCTTGCTGTCTTTCTTGTTCGCATCGCCCACAGTATACTTCACATTCTTGTATACGTCTTCCAGAACTGTCCGGAACTCTGCTTCCAGGTCTTCCGGAACTGACATTCCTGTCGTAATTGACGCCATCTCCGTATCAATTCCTTCGGTATAGAGCTTTTCTGCTTCTTCTTTGGTACCCACTTTTTCTTTTACAAAAGCCTCTGAATCGTTTTTGTAGGAATTGTCCAACAAAGCCTTCACATACTGGCTGGCATCAAAAGAGCCGCCGCATCCGCCTAACATCGCTGCTACCAGCATTGCTGCCAGCAGAACCATTACTTTTTTCATTTTCCTCATAATATTACTCCTTTTCGTAAATTTAGCTACATTACTATAATAATCGCTTTTCCCCTGTCCGTCAATCATTTTTTCATCAAAAAATTCAGTCAATATGCATAATATGCCAAATATCGGACATACTGTGATTATGAAACGGAATTTTTTACTTTGTGGATTAACCGGATGGTGTCTGGAAATACTGTTTACTTCTTTTGACTCCTTCCGAAAACGCGAACTGCAGCTTATGGGGCAAACCTCCCTGTGGATGTTCCCTATTTACGGCATGACAGCATGTTTCAGGCCCTTCTGCCGCCTGCTGAAACACTGTTCCCCTGTGATTCGGGGAGCATTTTATTCATGCCTTATTTTTCTTGGAGAATACGTGAGCGGAAGTATTTTGAAAAAATACCGGATGTGCCCCTGGGACTACAGCGGCGCAAAAACCAGTATAAACGGAGTAATCCGCCTGGACTACGCCCCTTACTGGATGATTGCCGGGCTTATTTTTGAAAAGCTCCTGATTCGTACTTCCGAAACATCCGGCAAATCTCTCCGGAATACCTGACTGACGGGCAGCAGGCAAATCTGCCGGATTTCCGGAAAAGCCTTATACTTCTTCCATATCTGAAATGCCGATATCCAGCGTATTCATGGTTCTCCGCTTCTGTCTGGCCTCCTCTGCCGCCTCCAGAATAAAATCTTTGATTTCCCTGGCGTTTTTGATATGGGTCAGGGAAATCTGAGGATGCGTTACGTCACCGGTATAACATACAACCGTAGCCAGGCCGAAGATACGCTCCATCAGTGTGGTGGTCAGTTTTACATCCTGCACCTTATACATGTAACAGTAATTCTCCTCTGTCCGAAGCAGCCCTGTGTCGATGGTCAGAATTTCCTGGCCAATGGTGTATTTCGTAAAGGTCCATGGAAGCCCGAAAAACAAAACCCTCTTTTTTTCCTGATATTCTCTGTTCTCGCTCATAAAACACCTCTTTTATTTCTGTTCATCAATTTTCTGATTTACGCTGTTATTCCAATTGTACTATACTTTTCCTTTCTCTGCAATTTTTATCTTGAAATTTATAATCTTCTGTTATATGATAGTAAAAATCATTGTTAAAAATCAGGAGGAAAACTATGCAGCATTTAATGAGCCCGCTGGATTTGTCTGTGGAAGAACTGGACCGATTGCTTACACTGGCAAATGATATTGAACGAAATCCCGGCAAATATGCCCATGCATGTGAGGGCAAAAAACTTGCAACCTGCTTCTATGAACCCAGTACCAGGACAAGACTCAGCTTTGAGGCTGCCATGCTGAATCTGGGCGGAAGCGTCCTTGGCTTTTCCAGTGCGGACAGCAGCTCTGCTTCCAAAGGGGAAAGTGTTTCCGATACCATTCGCGTCATTTCCTGCTACGCAGACATATGCGCCATGCGCCATCCCAAAGAGGGAGCACCTCTGGTTGCTTCTCAGAAATCCGGAATTCCCGTCATCAACGCCGGAGACGGCGGGCATCAGCATCCCACCCAGACCCTTACCGACCTGCTTACCATCCGTTCCCTGAAAGGGCGTCTTGATAATCTCACCATTGGACTTTGCGGAGATCTGAAATTCGGACGTACGGTTCACTCCCTCATCCATGCTCTGATTCGTTATCCGCATATCCGGTTCATTCTGATTTCACCGGAAGAACTGCGTGTTCCCGGCTATATCCGGGAGGATGTGCTGAAAAAGAACAATATTTCTTTCCAGGAAGTGGAACGTCTGGAAGACGCCATGGGCGAGCTGGACATCCTGTATATGACACGGGTACAGCGGGAACGTTTCTTCAACGAAGAAGATTATGTGCGGATGAAAGATTTCTATATTCTGGACAAAAAGAAAATGACTCTGGCCAAAGACGATATGATTGTCATGCATCCCCTGCCCAGGGTAAATGAAATTTCCGTGGACGTGGACGACGATCCGAGAGCCGCTTATTTCCGGCAGGCTCAGTATGGAGTCTATGTGCGGATGGCTCTGATTCTTACATTACTGGAGGTGAAAGTATGCTGAACGTAGGCGCCCTTACAGAGGGATTTGTATTAGACCATATTCAGGCTGGCTGCAGCCTGTCCATTTACCATGACCTGAAGCTGGACCAGCTTGACTGCTGCGTCGCCATTATCAAAAACGCCCGCAGCAACAAAATGGGGAAAAAAGATATCTTGAAAGTGGAATGTGATATCGACACGCTGGATTTGGATGTACTTGGTTTTATCGACCACAATATCACGGTCAACATTATCAAGGGTGAAAAGATTGTGGAAAAGCGGGAGCTTCATCTTCCAAAAGAAATTAAAAATATCGTACGCTGCAGGAATCCGCGCTGTATCACTTCCATTGAACAGGAACTGGATCAGATTTTTGTGCTGACCGACCCTGCTACGGAAACTTACCGCTGCAAATACTGTGAAGAAAAATATGAAGGACACAAGCGTGTAAGATAGCAGCTTCCGCCGCCCTGTTATACAGTTATACATTATAGGGATAAGACCGTGCGGTCCGAATATTTTAATGCTCAGGATGTCAAAAGGTACTTCTGACACCCTGAGCATGTAATGTATATCATGGCTTCAACTCTTTTTAATAAATTCTGTTTTACATTTCGGACAGGTAATACAAATCTTCCCCTTTCCCTTCGGCACCCTTACTTTCTGCCTGCAGGAAGGACACTTGTAAAAATGGTAAATTTTCCTCTGCTGCGCCTGCTCTTTTCTCCGGTTCTTCTTCACTGCCAGCCCGTAACGCCAGTTCAGAAATTTCTGATTTTCCTGATACCGCTTCTCCACTTTTCTGGACAGCATACGGTAATATTCATACCCCATCAGCCCCAGAGCCAGTACATAAAAAATATTCCACCGGGAAAACAGGGAAATAATCAGAAATACCATGGAAATTCCCAGGTATACCTGTCCAAGCTGGTCTGCTCCATATCGTCCTGCCATAAAATGCTGCATCTTTTGTCTCATATGCTCAACTCCTGTCTTTCTTTCCGTTGCAGTTAATGGTAGCGCAGAACTTCCGGGAAGTCAATGGAGTTATTTTCTTTTAAGAATTTTTTATACTTTGTTAATTCCTGGTATTATGTGGGAACAAAGAATGCGCAAGCGCATTCTTCGCGCGCGAGCGGATTGCCTGGCAATAAATTTCCTCTCCGCGAGCTGCACATAAAAACCC
>Ga0137306_101108_pt1 | contig 14803 bp, 17 predicted proteins | sample Inofroosms_March_FD_97187 | JGI IMG/M metagenome (GOLD analysis project Ga0137306, IMG submission 97187) | Mouse cecal microbial communities from Vienna, Austria - N-Acetylneuraminic and N-Acetylglucosamine D2O microcosms_March | ecosystem: Host-associated > Mammals > Digestive system > Large...
AAACAGGTCTGGCCGAAAAGCGCCGACTGCTGGTCGCCTGCCGCCCCTGCAATGGGAATGGCGCCCCCGAGAAAGGAGGAATCCGCATGTCCGTACACACAGCTTGAGGGGAGGGCTTTCGGCAGCATCGCCTCGGGAATATCCATAATCTCCAAGATCTCTTTATCCCACTCCAGCGTATTGATATTAAAGAGGAGCGTCCTGGACGCATTAGAATAATCCGTCACGTGCACCGCGCCCTTGGTCAGTTTCCAGATAAGCCACGTCTCCACAGTTCCGAAAAGCAGCTCTCCGTTTTCCGCCTTCTCTCTTGCTCCCTCCACATTATCCAAAATCCACTTTATCTTCGTTCCCGCAAAATATGCGTCGATAATCAGCCCCGTCTTTTTGCGGAACATCTCCGTATATCCCTTTTCCTTTAGCTCGTCGCAGTATTCCGCCGTCCTGCGGCACTGCCACACAATCGCGTGATAGACCGGCTCCCCCGTAGATTTATCCCACACGACAGCCGTCTCCCGCTGGTTCGTGATTCCGATTGCCGCGATATCCTCCGCTGCCGCCCCAATCTTGTTCATCGCCTCCACCGCCACTCCAAGCTGCGAAGACCAGATCTCATTGGCGTCGTGCTCCACCCAGCCCGGTTTGGGGAAATACTGAGTAAATTCTTTCTGCGCCACACTGCAGATCTCTCCCTTTTCGTTGAACAGGATACTGCGGTTGCTGGTTGTGCCTGCGTCCAATGCCATAACATATTTTGCCATGTATTTTCACCTCTTTTGACCATTATTTCCACCTGGAAAATCTATTATTAACATTGTATCACATATTGGGGCCGTTTCGGTATAATTTTAATATAATCAGTTCTATCATTATATTTTCAAGATAGCCACGCCAAACGCCCTTTTCAATGTATGTGCCCTTTTCCTTATCCTGTCCTGCTTTTCCCGCACATCCAGACATGGAAACTGCCAGGCATATGCCCATAACAAAACTGATTATCCGATATGAAAATTTACCCATCAGCAATCCTCCTCCCGCCACCGTTCCATAATTGATAAACTACTCTTGTTTTGCTGTTTCCAGTCTCTTTATACACCTTCAAGTAGCTTTAAGGTCAAGGAAAACTTACTGTTGAGCTGCAATTTTTTTCAAAAGGCAATATAAAAAGCACTCCAGAAATCCAGAGTGCTTTTCTTTCTTATTTTCAAGAAATATATAACGTGGGCGAGAGGATTCGAACCCCCGACCTTTTGGTCCGTAGCCAAACGCTCTATCCAGCTGAGCTACGCCCACACAGTTGTACCTCTCTACAACAGAACTAATTATATCTCATCTTTTGCTGTCTGTCAACTAAAAATTAGAATTTTCCCCAATCAACCTGATTCTAACACGGCTTAAAAAAAGACAAATCCTTTCTCTTACTTGCGCGCTCCTCCCTCCCCCCCTGCAACTGGCATGTCTCTTTCTTTCAAATCTGGACTTTCCATCACAGCCACTCTCATGCTAGAATATCAATTGCCAGAATACCAATATAAGGAGTTCATATATCATGACAAAAAAAATCGCTGTAATCAACGACCTGTCCGGGTTCGGCCGCTGTTCCCTGACGGCTGCCATATCCGTACTATCCGCTATGGGCGTCTCCCCATGCCCGCTGCCTACCGCCATTTTAAGCGCCCAGACCGGTTATCCCAGCTACTATTGCGGCGACTGCACAGACAAGATGGAGCACTTCCGGCATGAATGGGAGAAGATGGGAGCACAGTTTGACGGCATCTACACCGGGTTCGTGGCAAGCGAGGAGCAGATAACGCAAATCTTCCGGTTCCTTGGCACTTTCCACAAGAAAGGCAGTTTCCTTCTGGTAGACCCTGTCATGGGAGATGACGGGATTCCCTATGACATGTTTTCCGACACCCTCCTCTCCCTGATGAAAGAGCTTGCCTTTCAGGCAGATATCATCACGCCCAACGTGACGGAGCTTTGCCTTCTCACAGACACGGATTACAGCCGCATCTCGCAGACCGGGCAGTCTCAAGACCTGCTGGTAGAAATCCGCACCCTCGCCCAATCTCTGTGCAGGGGGAGGCTTAAGCACGTCATCGTGACCGGCATCCGGTTCGCGGATGATACAGGCGCAAGCCAGATGGGAAACCTCTACGCCACAAAGAATACTTATGAAGTGTTCTCCTTCCCTTACGTAGGCGGCAGCTACTCCGGCACCGGAGACCTTTTTGCCTCCTGCCTGTGCGCCGGAATCGCAAGGGGCGATAATATCCCGTCCACCATACAGACTGCCGGGAAATTTATCGAGCTGGCCCTTACCGACTCTGTGAAAGAGCAGATTGACCGCAACGACGGCGTAAATTACGAGAAATACCTTTCCCTGCTTATGCCATAGCCTGCCAGTCATAAAACACAGGGCGGCAGATCCCGTCTGACCTGCCGCCCTTTCCCGTATTTATCCTAACTTTTCCTTCAAAAGTCTTCCCTACAAAGTCTTTACAAACCGCATAAATGCCTCGCGCCCTTCTTCTGTGCACTTATAGACGCCCGCATCCTCAAGAACCTCAACGAACACATTTCCAATCTCTTTTTTCAGGATATCCGTCACATTTTCCTTCGTAACATTGTCATATTCAGCCAGAAATGCCTCTGCCCATTCCGCATGCTTTTCAATCTTTTCATTGCTGCGGATATCCTTGCCCTCGGTGATATATTCCGCCAAAAGCTCAATCTCTTCCTTAAGCCTTGACGGCAGGACCGCCAGACCCATAACCTCAATCAGGCCGATATTCTCCTTTTTGATGTGATGGCGCTTTGCATGGGGATGGTAAACGCCCAGCGGATGCTCCTCGGTCGTGATGTTGTTACGCAGCGTCAGGTCAAGCTCAAAGACTTCCCCAACCTTCCTTGCAATCGGGGTGATCGTGTTATGTGGCTCCCCGTCCGTCTCCGCGAAGATAAATGCCGCCTCATCCGTGTAGCCTCTCCATTTGCCCAGAATATGGTCTGCCAGCTCTATAAGCCTCTTCTCATCCTTGCTCCTGATGCGGAGCACAGACAGCGGCCATTTCACGATGCCGGCCTCCACGTCCTCATAACCCGGAACCGTCACTTCCCTCTCGATGGGAGCCTTCGCCATAGCGAAAGTGTAATGCCCTCCCTGGAAGTGGTCGTGGCTTAAGATGGAGCCGCCGACAATCGGAAGGTCCGCATTGGAGCCCAGAAAATAATGGGGAAACAGCTTGACAAAATCAAACAGCTTGACAAACGCTGCCTTCTCTATCTTCATCGGCGTGTGCTGCCCGTTGAACACGATACAGTGCTCGTTGTAATACACATAGGGCGAATACTGAAAGCCCCATTCGCTGTCGTTGACCGTGATGGGAATGATCCGGTGATTTTCTCTTGCGGGATGGTTCACGCGCCCTGCGTACCCTTCATTTTCCATGCAGAGCAGGCACTTCGGGTAGCTGCTGGCCTTGGCGTTCTTCGCCGCCGCGATAGCCTTCGGGTCCTTCTCCGGCTTGGACAGATTGACCGTGATGTCAATCTCGCCGTAAGGAGAATCTACTTTCCACTTCATGTCCTTCTTTACCCGGTAGCGGCGGATATAATCGCTGTCCTGGCTGAGCTTATAGAAATACTCGGTAGCCTCCTTGGGGGATTTCTCATATTTTTCCCAAAAACTTTTCTGCACCTGCGAAGGCCTCGGCATCAGGCAGTTCATCAGCCTTGTGTCGAACAGATCCCGGTATACGATGCTGTCCTCGATGATCCCGCGGGAAACCGCCTCGTCAAGAAGGTTCTTAAGCACCTCCTCAAGACTGATATTCTCCAGGCCGGTCTCCACATCCTCAAAGCTGTCCTCATGAAACAGGCCGAGCAGAAGATTTGTTGTGTAAATGCGCTCGCACTCCGGCACAAGTCCTGCCTGCACCCCGTATTCCACCAGCTTTTTTATATTCTCCGATAACATGCAAAACCCTCCTTAATCAAGCTTTCCTGCGCCGTCGCCGATATCCACCACATAGAACTCCGCATCATGGCCGACCTTTTCAAGATATGCTTTTCCGATCTCTTTCACAAATGCATCTACCGCGTCATTTTTCACGATGCTCACGGTGCATCCGCCGAACCCTCCGCCGGTAATCCTCGACCCGATAACGCCGGGCATTGCCTGCGCAAGATCTACCAGAATATCAATCTCCTCACAGGATACCTCATAATCGTACCGAAGGGATTCGTGGGAGGCATTCATCAACCTGCCGAACTTTTCGATATCGTTGGCCTTAAGGGCCTCTACCGCATTGATGGCGCGCTGATTCTCGTATACCGCATGTTTTGCGCGTTTCCGGCGGATCTCGTCCTTGATGGCGCCTTTATGCTCCTCGAACTGCTCCTCCGTCAGATCGCCCAGCGTCTTGATATCCACAACCGCCTGAAGCTCTTTAAGTGCTGTCTCGCATTCACTTCTCCGGTCATTGTATGCGGAATTCACCAGACTGTGCTTAACCTTGCTGTTGGTGATGACGATCTTCGCATCCGGCAGCTTCACTGGCGCATAGGAGTAATTTAACGTGTTCGTGTCAAGGAAAATGGCGTTGTCCTTCTTACCCATAGCGCTGGCGAACTGGTCCATGATGCCGCAGCTTAAGCCGTTAAAGTTATTCTCCGCATCCTGCCCGATGAGCGCGATATCCACCATGGAAACAGCAAATCCGAAAGTATCCTTAAGGATCACGCCGGTCAACACCTCCAGCGACGCGGAAGAGGAAAGGCCGGAGCCGTTGGGAATGTCGCCGTAGATCAGGATATCCATACCATGGGTCAGCTTAAAGCCCCGCTTTTCAAAGGCCCACACAACGCCCTTCGGATAGTTGGTCCAGGCGGCTTCCTTCGTCGCCGCGATCTCATCAAGACTCACCTCTACAACGCCCACGGAGTCAATATTGACCGAATAAAGCCTGAGCATCCTGTCCTCACGGTCCCTTACGATTCCGTAGGTTCCAAGGGTAAGCGCGCAGGGGAATACATGTCCGCCGTTGTAATCCGTGTGCTCCCCGATCAGGTTCACCCGTCCCGGCGCGAAATAGGCGCGGACATCTCCGCCCTCTCCGAACATTTCATAAAATGTTTTGATCAGCTTTTCTACCATTTTACTATTCTCCTTTTTCGTTTTTCGCAAAACTGTTAAATTGCTACAGAATTTTAACTTGCAGGAAGTTCTCCCTTGCTTTATGATTATAATGATAATGAGATTATATCTTTTATGCAATAAGAATATTGAACTTTATTATCAGGATATTGAGGAAATTTGGATTATATATGGAAAAGGAATTGCAAATTATGGAAAAAACGCAGATCAATACGACAAAGAACCAGAAGGAGATCAAAGAGCACGGGAATTACAGCTTCCCGGTGGAAGTCAGCATCGAGACGATCCAGTCTTACGAACAGGGCTCTTTTCTGTGGCACTGGCACCCGGAGATTGAGCTTACCTGGATCATGTCCGGCGCCATCGAATACCACGTCAACAACCACAGCTACATCCTGAAAAAAGGCGAAGGGCTATTCGGCAACAGCAATACCCTCCACTCCGGCTACATGAAGGACGGGCAGGAGTGCACCTATCTGTCCGTCACCTTCCACCCAAGATTCCTCTACGGCTACGAGAACAGCATCCTGCAGACAAAATATATTGATTTTATCACGTCAAACGACGGCTGGCCTTCCTTAAAGCTTGAAGAGCATGTGGCATGGCACCAGGACATCCTCGGCCGGATTCAGGACATCTACCGGCTGTCTCTGGAAAAGACAGCAGATTACGAGCTGCAGGTCCATATCCTGCTCCTGCAGATCTTCGGCATGCTGTACCACTATTTTTCCAATCTTCCCGAAAAAGAGCAGCAGCCTCAGAAACATTTGCAGAGACTCCGTGACATCATCTCCTTTATCCAGGATAATTACAGCCAGGACATCAGCCTTGACGATGTAGCGGCTCATGTGAATATCTGCAAAAGCGAGTGCTGCCGTTTTTTCAAAAAGCATATGGGGATGACGATCTTTGAATACCTGCTGTTCCTTCGGGTGCAGAGCAGCCTGACATTTCTGAAGGAAGGGGAGAGTATCACGAAGGCCGCGGGGCTTGTAGGGTTTTCAAGCCCTGCCTACTATGGGCAGATCTTTAAGCGTTATATGAAATGTACGCCGAAAGAGTACAGAGACGGGGCAGCGCGGTGAACTGCCGGCAGAGCGGCAGCAAAGAAACGAGATATATTTGTATCTTTTTTGTTGACAACGCGGATGTTTAGTGATATATTTATCACATAAACAGGCAAATATATCTTATCTCAAAAGTTCTGGAGGACATGACTATGAAAAAGAACAGCACGAAAATAACCATTTTTCTCGGGGTCATATGTGCCCTTATCACAGCGGGGTCATCCTGGTACTCCGTTGTTTTTAATGATTCAAGATTCGTCGTACCGATGGATCTGTCTGTATACGCTTTCCGGATGCAGGATCTCCCTATGATCGTCTCCGGCATCCTCTTCGCCTTATATATCCTGTACCTTTTTGCGATGCTTATGCGCATCATACGCATAAAAAAGCAAAACGGAGCATCTTCCCGGATGACCAAACGGGCAGACCCCAGGCTTGGGCTTTTGGGCTTTTTCGGATTCACCGGATTTCTCGGGTTCTGGACTTACCAGGCGGATAAGACAGTCTTTCCTTTTGTCTTCTTCATCTTCTTCGGGTTTTTCGGCTTTTTTTACGAGGGAAAGCTTTCTGCTACCCTTATGGACGAACGGTACTGTGAGAATAAGCTGAAGGCTAATTATTCGGCGAATAAGGCAGCGATGTACATCATCTTCTTTGCCACCGTATTCTTAGGCCAGGGAACGCTTATGGGGAATCTGGAATATACTTTCATCGCATATATCATCACTGTCGCCCTCGCCATAGCTCTTAATCTGTTTCTGAGCAGCTTTCTTCTGTACCGCTATGACCATGAGGAGCTGCCGAAAGAAAGCGAGGGATAGGATATGCCGGATTTTGTATGCAGACTGAAAAGATACAGGCAATTGATGGATCTGACCCAGGAGCAGCTTGCCAACCAGGTAGGTGTGCGCCGGGAGACGATCATGCGCCTTGAAAAGGCCCAGTATAACCCATCGCTCAAATTAGCGGTTGATATCTCCCGGGCCGTCGGAACGCCGATCGAAGAAATCTTTATTTTCGACCTGGAAGAATTTAATTCCCGGGATACCGGCGAAAAAAACGGGGAGAAGAATTAAAGATCCTTTGTATTTGCACGAGAAAAAGCAGGTAAAAATATAAGATAATCTTCACAAGGAAAAATTTTATCCAAAAAAATGAAATTTAGGTATTCCATTTTACCGATGACCTGTGTTATACTAGACGAGTATGGAGACGTACCGAAGTGGCCGTAACGGGGCTGACTCGAAATCAGTTTACCGGTTTTGCGCCGGTACGAGGGTTCGAATCCCTCCGTCTCCGTCCGATGCCAAGCTCGCAGGTGGCTATGCCGTCTGCGGGCTTTTGTTATAATTCAGAAGGGAGGTACGAATGATGGATGTCGTAAAAAAAGATCTTTACACTACAGAAGACATATATGACCTTCTGGACAATAAGTGAATCTGAACTACTCGAACCGTAACCAGGTCTATACTATCATAATTTTCAAATATTCTTCCGATTTATCTCGCATAATACGTAGTCCTTTATCCATCTGTGCCATATCGAATCGATGCGATATCAGCTGTTCTGGCAAAATCCGCCCCTGCTCCAACATAATCAGGGCATACTCCCAATCTGTGCTATACTTTCCTTTCATATCATGAGACGCAAAAAAAGACGAATTCCATGTGCCTGTCACCAATAGCTGATTTCTAAGAATCTTCCAATAAGTCTGCTTGTCCAGTGTCATGTCCGAATGGGGATTCCCCACAAGGCATATTCTGCCGCCTGCCGCCGTCAGGTCTACCGTCTGTGAAACTGTCTGATTCCTGCCGACGCATTCAAAAAATACATCTGTACCATTTCCGTCTGTATGCTGAATCAGCCATTCCGCCACATCCTCATTTCTACAGTCGCAATAATGCTCCTTGGGTATTCCCATTGCCAGAGCCTTCTTTTTTTGGTATTCTTTATTTCCTATGAGTAAAAGGTTCTCTATACCGCGTTCCCACAAAAGCATTACAAGTAGCATGCCAATCGCCCCCAAGCCGCACACTGTAACCGTATCGTTTTGCATGACAGTAACTCTGCGCATGGCATGTATTGCCACTGACAAAGGCTCCATCATGGCCGCCTGTTCATATGACACACACCCTGGTAACTCGATTAGATTATTTTGCGGAACAACTGCATACTCCGCAAGCCCACCGTCACACCTTGAACCGATATAACTATATTGTCTGCACAACTCATGCTGACCCATCTGACAAGCTGTACAGGAATGACATGGAATCAGCGGATATATACCAACACGCTTGTGCATCCATTCTTTGTCTGACCATTTTCCAATCCCCACAACTTCCCCAGCGAATTCGTGTCCAGGAATTAGTGGCATTTTATGTGCACCGTCACAAAAAATACGCGGAATGTCGGAACCACAGATTCCGGCTGCATTTACTCGGACTAACACCTCAGCTTCACCCAATTCTGGCACAGGTACATCAACATATGTAATTTCTCCTATACTCTGTAAAACCCATGCTTTCATAACATCCCCCTTTTTGTTGTTAAGTGTCAGTCCTCTCGCAGTTTTTCAGACTTTGGAAACGTTCCAGGTCCTCGGGCATTGTAATCTTAAAGTTTTTTTCGTCACCAGGAATCATGACAATGTCCATACCTACAAGTACTGCGGGCTCTGTAGATCCATTGATTGATGCCAAACGATCCGGCAACAGTGACATATTTGCCTGATAATATTTTTTAAAACGGAACAGCTCCGGTGCTTGTCCAGCAAAAATCAGATTCCTATCTAACAGATTAGATACTGTTTCTCCATCCCGACTTACATATACTGTATCCTTCATTGGAAGCACAGGCATCACACCGTCATGCTCCGCAAGAGCGTCAAAACAATTTTGCACCTGTTTCTGCGACAACATCGGGCGAACAGCGTCATGAATAAAAACTGTATCGGTACTCGACATATTCTCCCAGTTTTCACTACAGCTTAGGCAATCACTCAACATTTTAGGATTAGCTTGACGCAATATTTCCTGCATCCCGTTCAATATAGATGCCTGCCGGTTAAAACCTGGAACAGCAAATCCTATCACTTTATCTGTGGAAATTCGGTTCTTCTTAGCATCTGTCATAATAAATTTGCGCCACCTATACTCCGCTACAATCAGTATCCTATCAATGGCAGAAGCTTCTGTAAGCGTCGCAAGCGCATATGTGATCAGCATTCTGCCCCCGACATGTATATATTGTTTGGGCACATCTGAATATATGCGGTTTCCAACACCGCCTGATAATAAAATTGCTGTGTTCATTTTCTTGTCCCTTTTTCTCTTGATACATGGCTGCTTCCACGTTTTTATTGTTTCCTTTGCAAATTCCCTATTTCAATTCATATCAGCAGTATCACCATACCCACGAATTTCCTGTATGACTTCCTTATAAGGTCTGCCTTTCCCAAATAATAGCGTTGTACCCAGCACAAACCCATCCATCCCCAACGGCGCATACTTTAAAATCTTATCCGCACTGCACGCCCCGTCCCAATAAGCTCTAAATTTCATCTCAGACCTTAGATTCAGTAGACGCGCGATCTTTTTCCCTACATAAGGCATAAACATCTGCCCCGCATTGCCGGGATTGACCGTCATGATCAAAACTTTCCTGACAATACGGAGCATCTCATAAACCGTCTCCACACTTGTACCCGGATTAATCGCTATACCTGGAATCACACCTGCATCTATGATCTTCTGCAGGGTCGTGGAAGGATGGTACTCTGCTTCCGGGTGGATGTATACCGTATCAGCGGGTCTTAAATAATTTAAAAATAACTGCACATTATTGTTCGGATGTTCAATCATCAAATGTACATCAAGCGGCTTTTTCGTCGCACCGGCTATGTACTTCATATCACTTAAAGACATAGCAAAGTTTGGCACAAAGCGTCCATCCATGATATCTATATGGAAAGAATCGATGCCGCCCTCATCGAGTTCTTTGATTTCTTTCTCTAAGTTGCCATAATTTGCACACATCATGGATGCGGTTAATTCAAAACTCATTTCTATGTTCCACCATTACCCCTCTTTAATTTGCTTTAAAAAAATTCTGTTTCAATCCCAAAAGTCTTTATTTGCATAAACTACGTTATACTGGCATTTCCGTCCCTCAAAAAAATACGTCATAAGTCTTTCTGCCATAAAACCAGGATAACGATTTTGATACTTATCTTCCCTTTTCCCAATATGTACGGCTACCGCGTCCAAAATCGGAAACAGCCACGAACATAACTCATCAAAGACAGTTTTTTTCGCAATTAGCATATTGCATGGTGAATACAGGCATCCATTAAAAAATTCCACCGCCGTTGTGTACTCCGTCGAAAGATTTTTCTGGATATATTCCATCAAATAATCCCAATCTGTTGCTATGTGCCGCTCTCTGTAGTTCTCTGAAAGACATGGTGCAACATAAAGCGGTACCGGTAAAATCACATCAATATCATTCTCAATCATCCGCTCCAGCCAGTTTTCTGGCAAGAGAAAATGCCTACGGTAATGTACCATCCCGACATAATCTTCCTTAGCATTTTTCCATATCCAATATAGGCCTGTCAGCTCACAATACTGTTGATTTCTTCCTGAAATATTTTCACCTGTATCATCTGTTGTTACCCCGCGATAAATCTTTTTATCTGTCAGTGAAGCCCCCACCTGTAAGACAGTTTCGTCCTTCATCAAACTATAACCTTCCTGCTTTAATGGCCTGTCATAAGTGGAACTTGCCACATAGATTCTCACCGTTTTGTTTTCTTTCATACGCCTACTCATCGTTCCTATTTTATACTTATTTCGCACTTATGTTTAAAGATCATCTATCAGGAGAAATTCTCTTCCATGCTCCCTATACCATCTTCTCATATATGCATTGCGAAGCTCTATATCCATATCCACCGTCACTGGAATGATTTCAGAAAACCCCGCCGCTGCCAATTCTTTCCTCAGCTTGGGATGATTCGTCCCCCGTGTACCAAGGTAAACCGGAAAATCTTTATCTATAGCCCGCCCCGTTTTTCCATATGCAATAGGAAAAACAGGAATTCCATCAATAAAATCAGGATTTTCATCCTGTAGTTCTTCGCTAACAAGATATGCCAGGATCTCTACGTCTGGATAAAGATAATTCATGTATGCTTTCAGCGTGCGGGAACGGGAATGTGCCCCCGCTATATATAGTTTCTTCATTCCTTCCATATCAACTAATCATACCCCTTTTCCATGCATCTGTAAGAACCTCTACACCCAGCATATTTTGTATTTTCCCGCATATATCCGAATAATCTATAACTTTTATAGAAGCATCTAACCCCATCTCTGCAAGTTGCCTCTTTATAGCATTTTCACATCCCAAAGCAGAAATAATAACAGACAGATTTTTTTCCTGTTTTATCCTTTCCGGAGAACAAACCTTATAACCCAAATATTCTCCCACATTAGCAAAATAATTATTGTCAACAAAGTATTCCAGTTTCCCTTTACCTAATCTTACTAACCGCTCTGACTTTTTACCGATATGTCCTATACCAAAAATCACATAACGTTCCCCTTCTGCCAGGTATTTCTTAAGCTGAGACTCAAAGTCTTCCTTCGCCACGGTATCTTCATAATATAAGATCGTACGTGCCGCAAAATATCTCCTGAATTTTGGCAAAAATTTTTTTACGGCTTTGCGCTCATTTCCTACAACCAGCCGGAATATCTCCGCATCATCCATACAGCCCTCATACTCTTTTTCCGCCGATCTTCCTGAAACTGAATAATTGGTCAGCGCATCTTTTGAGTCGATATATTCAAAATGCTTTCCCTGATGATAAAGAAGAAGCCAAAGATAATGATCTGTTGAAATATGTATCCTTTCTTTATTTTTAATCCAGTATTGCTCATAGTATGTCTCTAATAAAGCTTTTTTTACAAAAGCTGCGTTCGTAAAGACAGCATTATAATAATACAGGTCTTCTAATACCCTGTTTTTTGCACTCTTTATCACTCTTTCACCAGTAGAATATATGCAGCAGCAATCGCCATAAAGAACATCAGCCTGATGCTCCTTATAGATCTCTGCCGCTGCCGTAAGCGCGCCCTGGTTATACCAGTCATCTGCCCCAAGAATAGCAATCAGGTCGCCCGTAGCATATTTTAAATTTTTTGCCATTGCATCGGACGGCCCGTCATCTTTTTGCGACACAAAATAATCAATTGAACTGCCATATTGTTGTATGAGATTCACGGTGTTGTCCGTTGAACCCCCGTCCAAAAGGAAAATCTCCTTGTTTTCATAATCCTGCCGAAAAAAGCTGTCTATAGCTCTTGTAATCGTTTGCTGCATATTAAATACCGGAATCAGTACTGTAATCCGTGGACCATCCATGTTTATTCTCCTACACCAAAGAAATATTCTTCAAGCATCATGCACCAGCTATGATAAATTGGCAAATGCAGCTCTTGAACCTTATAGGCTTCACTTTCAGGCGCCCTCACCAGCACATCGCAGTATTTTTTCAGCTTACCGCCTGTACTTCCTGTCAGCCCGATTACCTTTATATCCAATGCCTTAGCCGTAATTGCCGCATTAATGATGTTCATACTGTCGCCACTAGTGGAAATCCCCAGGAAGACATCCCCCTTTTTGCCATAGCCCATAAGCTTCTGCGCAAATATGTCCTCTGCACCCATATCGTTTAAAAAAGCTGTAGAAAACGCATCCTGTGCTGTCAATGGAAGAACCGCCAGCGCGCCTTGAAGCCGCTCTGATATTTCTCTGCCCTTTACTGGTTCTATTTCAGCAAAACGGTGCCGCAGCTCCTCTGAAAGGGGACGCTTGCTTAGAAACCCTTTCATTAATTCTCCCGCTATATGCTCCGAATCTGCCGCCGAACCTCCGTTTCCCGCAACAAGCAGTTTACCCCCGTTTTCAAAGCAATGCTTTAGCAGCTCATATGCATCCAGCAAATCACCTCTTGCTCCCTCTAGCTTAGGATATCTGACGAACAGGTCATCTATGTATTTCCACGGCTTCCGCATCTTTCACTTTCTCCTCTTCCAGTATCATCTGAACTGCTTCTGGCAGCGAATCCACACTCACATCCTGTCCAAAGCCTTCCTTTCCGATTAAAGCCGTCTTACAGCCTGCGCTTCTCCCTGCGGCAATGTCCCGTTCTCCGTTCCCGATTATCCACGAATTTTTCAGATCAATATGAAACGCTTCTGCTGCTGTATACAGCATCCCCGGCTTTGGCTTCCGGCAGTCACAATCGGTCTTTAATCTCCTGACTTCACCCTCGTATCCACTGTGGGGGTGATGCGGGCAGTAATAAATTCCGTCAAGGTATGCGCCCGCTTTTCCCAAGAGTGTCTCCATCTTATTGTGAATTTCTTCCAATCCTTCAACAGACAATTCTCCTCTTGCAATCACCGGCTGATTTGTAATGACAATTGCAAGATAGCCGGACTGGTTAATCTTTTGAACTGCCTCCCCTATACCCGGAAGAAGCTCGAATCGGTCAATATCACTAAGAAACCCTGCTTCTTTATTTATTGTTCCATCTCTGTCAAGGAAGATTGCTTTCTGTTTTTCCCGGAGATTCTTCCTGCTAATCCGACCCCCCGCCATATCCCGGCAAACCTGTTCATATCGTTTTGGAGTACCCATATCTCTGACATATTCGCAGCTATCATAGCAATACATCATTCCGGTTCCCGCAAGAGGCTTTAATACATCTCTGTCCAGATCAACCTGCTCAGGCAGATGACCGTATGCTTTTATAAACCTCCCGCTTGTGATATCAAGGATTTTAGGAGACATGATATGAAGCCCGGAGTTTACCCTGTTTTTGTAATACTTAGGCCGCCTGTCCTCTTTGGATAACCATGCGTTTAGTGTCTTATCCTTGCCTGCAAGAATCAGCCCGCTATCATATGGGTGGTTGTTGGGGTGTGTAAACAATGTTGCAATACCACCAGTGCTTTTATGAAAATCAACAAATCTTTCAACATCAATATCAAATACCACATCCGCATTGATAAGCAGGAAATCACTGCTCAGCCGATCTCTCAGCCGGAACAAAGCTCCCGCATTTCCAAGCGGCATCTCCTCCTCATAGTATGATAGATTAACATCGAACGGCTTTCCTGTTACCGGTGATATTTTTTTACCATCTCCAAAGTAATCCATTATCACTTCTTTTTTATGTGATACGGTAATAATAATATCTTTTATTCCCTGCGTTCTTAAGCGTCCTATCTGATACTCGATCACAGGCATACCATCCACGGGAATCATCGGTTTAGGAATGTCTGAAGTGACAGAGGAAATGCGGGTTCCCTTTCCTCCTGCCATAATAACCGCTATCATCAGATGTCCTCCTTCATCGAATTTCAAAATATCTTGTTACAGTGAATTTAACATCTCACATAATCCTTTGATCTTCTCCTTTGGCAAATCAGGATAATTGCCTATGTACACACCATTTTCATGAATATATTCTGCATTTGGATAATCAGCAGGGTTAATATATGAA
>Ga0137306_102605_pt1 | contig 14803 bp, 15 predicted proteins | sample Inofroosms_March_FD_97187 | JGI IMG/M metagenome (GOLD analysis project Ga0137306, IMG submission 97187) | Mouse cecal microbial communities from Vienna, Austria - N-Acetylneuraminic and N-Acetylglucosamine D2O microcosms_March | ecosystem: Host-associated > Mammals > Digestive system > Large...
AGAAGTATTTCTCTATACAACGGCCTTGGCTGGTCTGCCTCCGCAGGCACCAAGAATCCGGAAGGCGCTTACAAGCTGATCGAGTGGTTCGCCTCCAAAGATATGCAGCAAAAGCAGGCAGAACTTGGCGTGACTATGGCCGCTTATGAGGGCGTATCTGACAAATGGGTAAACAACACGGATTTGTTCAATCTGCAGCCCTACCTGGATGCCATGGATGATATGGTGTTCCGTCCCTCTACCAAATCTACTCTAGCTTGGTGGAATCCAATGGTTGAGGAGCTGAAAAAGCCCTGGAACGGCGAGGAGGACATGGCTACCGCCTGCGCCAACATCACAAAGATCATGAACGAGAAAATCGCAGAAGAAAACTAAAATAAAGGTAGTTGCTTTCGTTTGGCCTTGTGATTCCTGTTTTTCTCAAACAGGAATCACGGCCGGGCAACAACGCTTAATCTAGAGAAGGGGTGAACTTGTGAGCACTATAAAAAAAGGAACTAGCCGGGAGCGCAACGAATTCATGTGGGGATGGCTTTTCATCCTTCCCACCATGTTCGGACTGATCGTCCTCAACATTATCCCGATTTTCCAGACCATCTGGCAAAGCTTTTTCAAGACCGGTGACTTCGGCAGAGGCAATATTTTCATTGGAGCAGAAAACTATATTCGTCTGTTTGGTGATACCGAGGTATGGCAGTCCGTACTGAATACCTTCAAATACGCCATCGTGGAAGTTCCGTTCTCTATCGCTATCTCCCTGGTTCTGGCCGTTCTGCTAAACCGGAAGATGAAGGGCGTTTCCGCTTACCGTACCATCTTCTTCCTGCCCATGGTAGCAGCCCCTGCTGCAGTAGCTATGGTATGGAGATGGCTGTTCAATACCGAATTCGGTCTGTTGAATCACGTTTTCCACAGCAACGTCCAGTGGATTTCCGACCCGAGATTTGCCGTATTCAGCATCGCAGTCATCGGTATCTGGTCTATCATCGGTTACAATATGGTACTGTTCCTGGCTGGTCTTCAGGAAATCCCGCGGGATTATTATGAGGCCGCCGACATCGACGGAGCTAACGGAATCGAACAGTTCTTTAATATCACCATTCCGCTGCTTTCTCCGACTATCTTCTTTGTCAGCATTACCAGAATCATCGGCGGAATGCAGGTGTTTGACCTGATCTTTATGGTTATGGACCGGAACAATCCTGCCCTTTACAAGACCCAGTCCATCGTGTATTTGTTCTACCAGAACTCCTTCGTGGAGAATAACAAAGGTTATGGCTCCACTATCGTTGTACTATTGATTGCCATCATCATGGTTATCACCGTATTCCAGATGATTGCACAGAAAAAGTGGGTTTACTATAATTAGGATTAGAAGGAGGAAATTGTTATGGAACAAAGAGCAAAAATCATGTCAATGGTCATTCATCTTATCCTGGTTCTGGTATCCATCACTATGTTGGTTCCGTTTTTATGGATGGCCCTGACAGCCTTTAAGTCAATGACAGAAGCTACATCCGTCAATCCTTTCGTCATCTTCCCTAGTGTATGGCGGACGGAAAACTTTACTACCGTTATCAACAACATGGATTTCCCGATTCTTTATTGGAATACCTTGTTGCTGATTGCAGGCCGTGTTATTGCAGCGGTTCTGACCGCTACCTTAGCTGGTTATGCCTTCGCAAGACTTGAGTTCAGAGGCAAGAATTTCATGTTCTCCCTGATTCTGTTTCAGATGATGGTTCCAGGTCAGATTTATATCATTCCCCAGTACCTGATGGTCAGCAAGATGGGGCAGTTAAATACCATCTTTGCCTTGGTATTCCCAGGTCTGGTCACTGCTTTTGGTACTTTCCTGCTGCGTCAGGCATACATGGGACTTCCCAGAGATCTGGAGGAGGCCGCTCGCTTGGACGGCTGCAACATTGGCCAGACCTTCTTGTGGATTATGGCCCCGTTAACTCAGTCTTCCATGGTAGCTCTGGGTATCTTCACTGCAGTGTTCGCCTACAAAGATCTGATGTGGCCGTTGATTTGTAACCGTGACGTGATGCCATTGTCTGCTGCTCTGGCTAAGATGCAGGGTCAGTACACCAACAACTATCCACAGCTGATGGCGGCCTCTCTGCTGGCTTGTGTACCGATGATCGTGCTGTACCTGGTGTTCCAGAAGCAGTTCGTAGAAGGTATCGCAACCTCCGGTGGTAAATTATAATTCTGAAATACCAATTCATTTTTCCAACACTCAACTACACAAAGCACAGGCTTTGCAAATGAAAGAAAGCCCGCCGAAGCCCAGGGAGTTCCTTGCGGCCCGGCGGACTTTTTTTAATAAGAGGAGAAGCTATGAACTTTTTCAATGAAGACAATTTCCTGAACCAGTTTTTCCTGTTTTTAGGAAAGCTGATCGCACTGAACCTTTTGTGGGTGATATCCTGCATTCCTGTCATCACCATTGGTGCCTCCACCACTGCTCTCTTTTACTGTACCCTGAAACTGCACAAGGACAAGGATATCAGCGCCTGGAAATTTTTCTGGAAAAGCTTCCGGAGCAATTTTCTCCAGTCCACAATCATCTGGATTCTGCTTCTGGCTGCGGCTCTGCTTTTGTGGCTGGAACGAACAGCTATCACCACTATGCCGACAGGAGCAAGACAGATCTTCACTTATGTACTGACGGCTGCCGGATTGTTCCTGCTTTTGATCACCCTTTATATCTTTCCCACAGTGGCTTCCTTTGAAAATAAAACGTTAAAGCTGGTCAGCCACACTTTATACTTCATTTTCCGACAACCCGGATATGCCGTGGCTGTCGTCGCTATTACCTGTCTGCCAATGTACTTCACCCTTGTTGACGCAGAACTGTTTCCGATCTATCTGTTTGTATGGATATTATGCGGATTTTCTTTGACAGCTTATGCCGATTCCTGGTTCTTCTGGCGACTTTTCCGACCGTTTTTTGAGGAGGATAATGAAAAACATATTTCTGCTTGACAGTTGCTTATTCATCTGCTTTAATGAAGAAATTGGGGTTCTTTCCCATCTTGTCAGGCAAGACTTATAACACTTCATATATGGAGGACACTACTATGGAACCAATCAAATTTAATCCAAAGACAAAAGTATTTACCCTCTGCACCCGTTCTACTATGTATCAAATGCAGATCGAGCGCTACGATACTCTGGTTCACTTATATTATGGCGCCAACCTGGGCAATGCCGAAATTATCCACCGGATTGTAAATTTGGATCGCGGCTTTTCCGGCAACCCATATGAGGCAGAGGATGATCGCCGTTTTTCCCTGGATGTGCTCCCCCAAGAATATACCGCCGAAGGCAACGGCGATTACCGCATCCAGGGTATCGAAATCCGTCATACGGATGGCAGCAACTGTCTACAGCTTAAATATCGCTCCCACCGGATCCTTCCAGGCAAATATTCGCTTCCTGGTCTGCCAGCTCTCTTTGCCAACGAAGAATCGGATGCCGCAACTCTGGAGATTATTTTAGCCGATGCTCCTGGTGGTGTGGAAGTAAAATTACTCTATGGCGTATTTCCCGCGTGTGACGTCATCACCCGCGCTGCCGAAATCACCAACACGGGTACTTCCCGCATTGCCCTCAAAAAAGCCATGTCTTTAGAGTTGGATTTTCCGAAACGCACGATGGATCTGATTCATTTCTATGGACGGCACAATATGGAGCGACAGACTGAGCGTCGTCCTATATGTCATGGCGTCCAAACTATCGAGAGCAAACGCGGCATGTCCAGCCATCATCACAATCCAGCCGTTATTCTCTGCGACCGCACTGCCACTGAGGATTATGGCAATTGCTATGGCGCCGTCTTTGTCTACAGCGGCAATTTCCAATGTCAGGTGGAACTGGATCAAACGGAGCAGACCCGCCTAATCATGGGAATTCACCACAGCAATTTTTCCTTCCGCTTGAATCCCAAAGAAAGCTTTACCACGCCAGAGGCGGTGATAACCTGGTCTGGTAATGGCTTAGAACAGATTTCCCACCATTTTCATGATGCTTTCCGCAAGCATCTGATCCGTAGCCCTCACGTAAACCGCCACCGCCCAGTATTGGTCAATAACTGGGAAGCAACCTACTTTCAGTTTGATGAGAAGAAACTCTATGGCATTGCCAAAGCCGCCAAAGAGATCGGCATTGAAATGTTTGTATTGGATGACGGATGGTTTGGTAAACGGGATGATGACATTTCCGGACTGGGAGACTGGTATGTAAACGAAAAAAAGATTCATGGAGGTCTGCCTGCCCTGGTGAAAAAAATTCACGCACTTGGCATGAAATTCGGAATTTGGATTGAGCCGGAGATGATTTCTGAAGACAGCGATCTATATCGGGCGCATCCGGACTGGTGTCTTAAAGTTCCTGGCCGCAATCCCATGACCAGCCGAGGACAATTGAATCTAGACGTATCCCGAAAAGAAGTGCGAGACTACGTCATGGGGCAAATTTTTCAAATCCTGGATGCCTGCCATGTGGAATATGTCAAGTGGGATGTGAATCGAGCGGTAAGTAATGTCTATTCCTTAAGCCTTCCCGATGATCGCCAGGGAGAAGTTCTCCATCGACATATGTTAGGGGTCTATGATATGATGGAGCAGCTGGTGAGTCGGTATCCCGATTTGCTTTTAGAAACCTGTGCCGGAGGCGGTGGCCGATTTGATGCTGGTATGCTCTATTATTCTCCTCAGATCTGGTGCAGCGACAATACGGATGCCATCGATCGGCTGGAGATCCAATACGGAACTTCCTTCATTTATCCGGTCAGTACCATGGGTGCTCATATCAGTGTGTGTCCAAACCATCAGACTAGACGCACTACTCCCATGGATACCCGGGCCGTCGTCGCCATGTCTGGTACTTTTGGATATGAGCTGGATCTGGAACATATGACAGAGGAAGAAAAGTCTCTGGCGGCGGCTCAGATTGCAGATTTTAAGAAGATTGAACCGCTCATTCAGGCTGGGGACTATTATCGACTCACTGCCCCGGGAGATGAAAATAATGCTGTTGTCTGGTCTTTTGTCTCCAAAGACAGAAAACAAGCACTGGTGTTAGGAGTCGTTCTACGTAAATATGCCAATCCACCAATCACGCTTATTCGGCTAAGAGGCTTGGATCCGCAAACCTTGTATGAAGACAAGCTCAGCGGACAGACATATACGGGAGCTGTGTTGATGTATGCAGGAATTCCGCTTCCCGTACCAGAAGTTGATTATCAGGCAGTACGATTTGAGTTTCAGGAAATTTAAGTAACAATCAGGCCAGGGAATTGCTACCATTTTCTCTGGCCTTTTTGAAAAACAAAGATCTTCTATCTTTTAGAAAAAAACACACGCACATCGAGGCTCTCCATGCCTTTCTGTACGCGTGTCTGTTCCTATCCCTCAGCACATGTCTGACAAAACACATCTCTCAGATAGAGCTGATTCTTACATCTCACCCAATCCACTCTCAATCGCCTGGCTCAGAGTCTCCATAGCAGCCGCCTCGTCCTCACCATCACAGATCAGAGTAATCTCTGTTCCTGACTTGATACCAGCCGCCATCACGTTCAATACACTCTTGGCAATGATTCTCTTTTCTCCGCACTCGATCAATACATCACATTTAAACTTCATCGCGGTCTGAGACAACACACCCGCGGGTCTTAAGTGTAGTCCAGATGGATTTACAATGGTTAAAGTCTTACTAAGCATGGCACATTTCTCCTTTATAATTAATTTATAATCCCTCAAATTCGCACTTTTCAGTACGAACCTCTCATTAAAATTTTATTACAAATCGTGGTAAGTGTCAAGTTAAAAGACACATTTCCCGGCGTTTTTCACAATGTTTTTACAGCGGTTTTTCATGATTTTTTCGCTCTCTTTCCGCTTTAGAAAACACACATCCACAATAATCTTGCCGATATAATCCATACTTTGCAGACAACTCCACAGACCGTTGATAGCCATTCTTCTTTTTGAAATCAGAAGACAGATGTCTGACATGATATGTCTGTCCTAGTTCTTCTCCTATCTCATTCAACCACTCTGCATTTTTTAATGGGCTGATTGACAGAGTTGTGGTAAAATAATCGTAGCCTCCTTGTGCTGCCAGCTTAGCCGCTTCTTCCAGTCGCAAACGATAACATCTCTGACAACGTAGCCCCCCTTCTGGCTCCTGTTCCAGTCCCCTGGCTATCTCATAAAAACGCTGTGGTTCATAAGGGCCAGCCAACATATGAATAGCATAATATGCCGGCAATTTTGCAATCAGATGTTGTTGTTCTTTCACCCGCTTCTCATATTCCTCCCAAGGAGAAATATTCGGATTGTAATAGAAAACGGTAATTTCAAAATACTGGGACAAATATTCCAATACATAGCTGCTACAAGGCGCACAACAGCTATGTAGAAAGAGCCGGGGAACCCGGCTCCTTTTCTCATTCTCTTGTATGATCCGCTCTAATTCTTTCTGGTAATTCCTGCGATTCATAGAACCCTCCAAATAACGATTCAAATTAAAGGAAATCCCGAATTCTCTTACTCCGTACAGGATTGCGCAGCTTACGCAACGCCTTAGCCTCAATCTGGCGGATACGCTCACGAGTAACATTGAATTCCTTCCCCACTTCTTCCAACGTTCGGGGATGTCCATCCTCTAAACCGAAGCGAAGCACAATCACCTGCCGCTCACGTTCCTTGAGATCTCCCAACAACGCATCAATGTGCTCTCTTAACATCACAGACTCCACATTACCCTCTGGAGTAACTACGTTGTTATCTGCTACAAAATCGCCTAAATTGGAGTCATCCTCTTCTCCAATCGGGGTCTCTAACGAAGCAGGTTCCCTGGCGATCTGCATGATCTCCATCACCTTCTCCTCCGACATATCCAACGCATCCGCCAGCTCCATCACTGAGGGCTCATACCCCAGCTCCAGAGTCAGTTTCCTCTGCATCTTTGACATTTTGTTGATCGTCTCTACCATATGCACCGGTACACGGATGGTACGTGCCTGATCCGCAAGCGCCCTGGTCACAGACTGCCGAATCCACCAAGTAGCATATGTACTTAGTTTATATCCTTTTGTATAGTCAAATTTTTCCACACCTTTGATCAATCCCAGATTGCCTTCCTGCACCAAATCCAGAAAACTCATGCCTCTTCCCGTATATCGCTTGGCAATACTGACCACCAATCGCAAATTCGCCTCGATCAACCGCTCCTTGGCATGTTCATCTCCCTCTGCTTTTCTCTTGGCCAGTACCAATTCCTCATCCGCACTGAGAAGTGGCACGGTACCAATCTCTTTCAAATACATCCGCACTGGGTCCTCAGTACCGATACCCTCCAGAAGGTCTACCGCTTCCAGATCAATCTCTTCGGCCTCTTTTAAGAAACTGTCATCTCCAGCAAAGTCATCATCATCCAGAAGGAGCGGATCCTCCGCCATCAGACTCTCATCAATAACCGGGATTACATCGATCCGACGCTCCTCCAGATAATTATAAATCTGTTCCATCTGCTCGGGCGTTAGACTATCTCCCATAAAAAAATCATTGATCTCTGCCACATCCAATGCGTTATGCTTCGTCTTGGCAACTTCCACCAGCTTTTTCAGCTTTTCTAAAAAATTGTCTTTTTCCACGGTAACGTCCTTTCACTTAAGGGTAACTTCAGAACCTATTCAACTTATCATTATATATCAGTGAATTCCAAATTTCAACATTTTCTTTCTAAATTTGTCATTTTTTATGTCATTTTTTGTAGCGGTCCCGTTTTCAAAGCCCTTGACAAAACTCTGCGAATTTTGACCTGTTGACAAAGGTTTTCCAATAGCACCTGTCTATGGCTACCCCCGAATTCTCCATCTAATACCCAGTCCACCGGCTCTTCTGCCTCTACCATCAAAGAATCTGCCTTAAATTTATGAACCAACTCGCATTTATCGTCCTTTAGCAGAAGACTAGAAACAATACTGCTCAGCTCCAGCGGCGTCTTCGGTGTCTCAATCAGCAACACTTCAAACAATCCGTCACACAGAGATACATTCTGACTCACCAATCCCTTAAATCCACCGACACTAATTGTATTCGTCACCATACCAAAAATAAAATCCCCTTCACAAACCGTTTCCCCTCCTGTAACTTTCATAGGGTAAGATTTGATCGAAGAAAGGCTCTTTACCCCTTCCAGCACATATGCCTGATGTCCCAACAGATTCTTTTTATCTTGAGATGTCAGATAGGACACTTCCGTAAAAGCCCCAAAACCAGCTACATAGATAAAATAACGTTCCTGACAGAATTTCCCGATATCAATTGCATAAGGCTCTCCTGCGGTTGCTGCCAAAGCGGCGGCAGTCATCTGTCGGGGTATTCGCAGACTTCTTGCAAAATCATTCGTCGAACCGGCAGGAATATATCCCAATTCCGGGCAATGTTCCAATTCCATCATTCCCGAAATCGTTTCATTCAAAGTGCCATCTCCACCACTGCAAACGATCAAATCCATATCACCGCCCCACCGCGCCACCACGTCTTTGGCTTCCATGGCCTGTTGAGTAATGTGTATGTGGATCTCATAGCCTGCCTTTGTAAAAATATCAAGAATTTCCAAAAGCCGGTTCTTGATCTGCCCCTTGCCTGATTTGGGATTGATCACCAGCAGCATTTTCTTCTCTTTTTTCATGCCGGATAGTCACCTCCCTTTCATTATCCTCATTTTATCAGCTTTGTATACCTGCTAAACGCATTCGGCAACGGATAAATTGTCTTTAATTCTTCTTTTTGAGCGGAAATATAAGTTTTGGGCAACTCCTGACTCAGTTGAATCCGATATCCAGCCATATGCCACTCCACATGCGAAAAAATATGTTTCGCTGCTGGCAACGGTTCACAGCTGATGATAGTCTCTAAGTCCAGTCCAAAAGCTTCTGCCAGCTGTTCTGGTTGCAGATATCCTTCCACATTCGGAAGCTCATAAAGAGATGCCAGCAGTCCGGTATCCTTCCGTTTACGAAGTCCAATCTGATTATGATATTCCAAAATACATACCGTGCGTTCCTCGCATCTGCGCTTTTTAGGAGCTGATTTAAACGGAATCTCATCCGTAAGCCCTCTCTGAAAAGCAAGACAAAGCCGCCTCAAGGGACATTCCTCACATCGGGGTTTTCCGTTTGGTATACAAAGTGTCTCCCCCAGCTCCATAATTCCCTCATTAAAAGTCCCTGCCTCCTTTGGCATAGTCTCTTTTAACATAGTCTCCATCCGTTTTTTCACAGACTGCTTCAAAATATCTTCTCTGCTTGCCAACACTCGGGAAAGCACTCGCAACACATTGCCATCGACCGCAGGCACTTTCTCATTGAAGGCAATGGATGCAATGGCTCCTGCCGTATAACTGCCGATTCCTGGCAATTTTACCAGCTGTTGATAATGAGATGGCATCTGTTCTCCATATTCATCGACAATTTGTTCTGCTGCCTTTTTCAAGTTTCGGGCCCGGCTATAATATCCTAATCCTTCCCATAGTTTCATCAACCGATCTTCTTCTACTTCAGCCAAATCCGCCACATCCGGCAACTCTGTCATAAAACGTTCAAAATATGGCTTTACTGCCTCGATTCTCGTCTGCTGAAGCATGATCTCTGAAATCCAAACCCGATAAGGCAGAGGATTCTCCCTCCAGGGAAGCGCTCTGGCATTCGCACGATACCATTGAAGCAACGGTTCATTGACTGACCGCAAACGCTCCCAATCGGTCATTTGAGACACTTCCACTCCATTCTTATACATATCCATAAATCCCTCGGACCGACACTTCTCCGGACACCACCACACGCATATCATGGGACGTCTCTACCAGAAGCTCCCCTTTCTCATTGATTCCCCGACAAATTCCCGTATAAGCGCCCCCAGGGGCCAATACTTTTACCTCCCGATTCCGGTTCACCAGATTATCATTATATTCCTCTATCAACAAATCAAGATTAAGTGTCTGCAAAAATCTTCCATAATAAACCTCCCATGCTTCCGCAACTGCCGCTGTCAACCGCGCCCGACTTACTATCCTTCCCGTACATAAAAGCAAAGAAGTCGCCTTATCCGCAAGCTCCTTGGGAAATTCCCTAATACTGACGTTAATTCCGATCCCGATCACCACATAATGAATTCTCTCCATCTCCGTGCTCATCTCGGTCAAAATCCCACAGACCTTTTTGTCATTCAAAATCACATCATTGGGCCATTTGATCTGTCCCGTCAGTCCTGTCACCTGGCGAATGCCGGATTCGACTGCCATAGCCGCCACCAATGTCAACATGGAAGCATACTCCGGCGGGATATTCGGCCGTAAGATCATGCTCATCCAAATACCAGTTCCCTTTGGTGAAATCCAAGATCTCCCTCGCCTCCCTTTCCCAGCATTTTGCTCTACGGCCACCACCAAAGTACCATCCGGCGCTCCCTGCTCTGCCTGACGTCTAGCCTCATTATTTGTGGAATCCACGATATCCAGGAACACCAGGTTTTGTCCGATCTGTTTTGTCTGCAGAATACTGCGAATTTCCTCCTCTGTAAACACATCGTTACCTTCCAGAAGGCGATAGCCACGATTGCGAACTGCCTCAATCGAATATCCATCCTCCTCAAGCTGCCGGATCACTTTCCACACAGCAGTTCTTGACACTCCCAGACTTTCACACAGTTCCTGACCAGATACATATCCAGATGTACTTTTCAGTACTTTTAATATTTTCGTCTTCACACTTGCCTCCGAATACTGATAGCGCTGGCAATGCCAATCAACACCAAGATCCCAGCACATAGACACAAGGATATTCCCCCAAGTTTTCTCTTTCTATCTCTGCCACTGTTTTTCAGCTTATACCAGCCGCTGACCCCATTCAAAAGACCAGCCAACCAAAAAATCACTGGAAACAGAAATTGATTTTTCTCTGGATCCAAAAATGCCAGCACCGCACAAATCACCACTAAAATCCCCACTATAATATACATCAGATCCAGTATCATCACCTCATTATGAGGATTCTTCCTTCTATCCTGATTTGTCATGCTTCTCTCCTACTCCATATCTATCAACGTCGCTGCCATCACTGCCTTGATCGTATGCATACGGTTCTCCGCCTCATCAAACACCTTTGACTGGGAAGATTCAAAAACTTCATCCGTCACTTCCATCTCCATAATTCCAAACCGTTCTCCCATCTCCTTCCCAATCTTCGTCTTTAAATCATGAAAAGCTGGCAGACAATGAAGAAAGATAGCCTGCTCTCTGGCATTCGTCATCACGGATTTCGTCACCCGATAAGGAGTCAGTTCACGAATTCTCTCTTCCCAAACTTCTTCGGGCTCTCCCATCGATACCCACACATCGGTGTATATCACATCTGCATTCGCTGTTCCTGCCTTTACGTCATCGGTCAAAGTAATGCTACTCCCAGAAGCTGTTGCATAGGTGCGACACAGTTCCACCAACTTAGCATCCGGAAAATACTTTTTTGGTGCACAAGCCACAAAATCCATCCCCAGCTTTGCACAGCCAACCATCAGGGAATTCCCCATGTTATAGCGGGCATCTCCCATATATACCAGCTTTCTTCCTCTTAGCTCTCCAAAATGCTCCCGGATCGTCAGCATGTCCGCCAAAATCTGTGTTGGATGATATTCATTCGTCAAACCATTCCACACGGGAACCCCGGCATATTTCGCAAGCTCCTCCACAATCTCCTGTCCAAAACCACGGTATTCAATCCCGTCATAAATCCGTCCCAGCACTCGTGCCGTATCTGCAATGCTCTCCTTTTTTCCGATCTGAGAACCTGAAGGGTCCAGATAGGTACTTCCCATTCCCAGATCCTGAGCCGCCACCTCAAAAGAACAACGAGTACGAGTACTTGTCTTCTCAAAAATCAGCGCAATATTTTTTCCTTTACACAATTCTGCAGGAATTCCGGCTTTTTTCTTCTCCTTCAGCTCAGCAGCCAAATCTAGAAAATACGTAATCTCTTCTGCTGTAAAATCCTTCAATGTCAAAAAATTTCTTCCTTTTAGATTCATAATAAATCCTCCATCTTCTATGTGCATTTCATTTCTTTCGCTTTCTTCTATAACTTACTATAATGGACAAATACTGTCAAGTTTTCTAATCACAAAGAGAGCGATCCCTCGCCCTCTTTGACTTGCCTTGTCTTTTCAAATTTTAAGAAATCTTATTTCTGCTCTTCTCTTCCCACTTCAGCCAAGGATTTCACCAACCCGGCAATGCTCTGGATTTCCGAAGGAATAATGATTTTGGTTGCTTTGCCGTCAGCCGCCGCCATAAATGCTTCCAGGCTTTTCAATCGCAACACGGCCTCATCTGCTCCTGCTTCTTTCAGATAACGAATACCATTAGCGTTAGCCTGCTGCACCTTTAAGATCGCCTCTGCCTCACCCTCAGCTTCCTTGATTCGTTTCTCTTTCTCCGCCTCTGCATGAAGAATCGCCGCCTGCTTATCCGCCTCTGCATCCAGAATCGCAGACTCCTTCTTACCTTCCGCCACCAGAATTGTGGACTTCTTTTCTCCCTCGGCCCGCAAAATTGCCTCACGGCGTTCCCGCTCTGCCTTCATTTGCTTCTCCATGGCATCCTGGATGGCGGCTGGAGGAATAATATTCTTCAGCTCCACCCGGTTCACCTTGATCCCCCAAGGATCGGTAGCCACATCCAGAGAAGCCCGCATCTTAGTATTGATAGTCTCTCGAGAAGTCAATGTCTGATCCAGCTCAAGATCTCCGATAATATTTCTCAGAGTGGTGGCCGTCAGATTCTCAATTGCCATGATCGGATTTTCCACTCCATAAGCAAACAATTTGGGGTCCGTAATTTGGAAAAATACTACCGTATCTATGCGCATGGTAACATTATCCTTGGTAATCACTGGCTGGGGGGCAAAATCTACTACCTGCTCTTTCAAGGCCACCCGTTTCGCTACCCGATCCACAAATGGCAAAAGGAAATGAACTCCTACATGCCAGGTTCCCAAATAAGCACCCAAACGCTCTACCACCAGCGCATTCGCCTGAGGAACAATACGAACGCAAGAGACCAATACAATCAGTATTATAATCATTAAAATCAAAAAAATAATCAATGTCGTCATATTATATCTCCTCCTGTAATTCTTCTACAATCAGCTTAACTCCCTGAATCTCCCGAATTCGGACCATCTTTCCGACTTCGTAACTTACTTCGGCCTTTCCTGTTCTGGCTGTCCACTCCTGACCATCCACAACTACTAAACCGGTTCCTTGTTCATTATCAATCGTTGCAATAACCCGTGCTTTCTTACCAATCAGTCCTTCCGCGTTCGTCTTCACTGTCTGACTGTTGACATACTTTGATGCAAACGGTCGGGTGAGGAACAGCAGCAAGAATGATGTAATCACAAATGCCGCCAACTGAAACTCTATGCTGGTATGAAACAGGGAAAGCAAAAAAGCAACGATAGCGCCACCAGCAAACCAGATGGTAGTTAGCGCCATAGTGGCAATCTCAATTCCAATCAGCGCAACAAATGCGATCAGCCAATAGATTGGTATCATCCTCTCCTACCTCCTTTTTGATACAACAAATTCATATATCGTTTAAAACATGATTCAGTATACCATATTCTATCATCATTTACAAGTGACCACCAATGCCGCCCCCGACAGGATCAGCAGAACAATTACCATTCTTTTCACCACTCGTTCATTCAACAAGTTCCCACTTTTTATTCCGGCAAACAAACCAATCAGCATAAACGGAAAAAGTATCGCCGCCTGTCTTGCCACTGCTGATGTCAAAATACCCGTAGCGATATACATCGGAATCCGAAACAGATTTTCTGCCAAAAACACAGCACACATATTGGCTTTAAATGAATGGATATCTTTTGTTACTCGACCCACATAAGCCGCCAGCATAGCTCCAATCCCATACATGCCGCTTAAAATGCCAGATAATATTCCAATCACGATCAGTGCCGCCCGGGATCCTTCTCCTTTTTTCGGATAGAATTCCCGAACAAGCATTTCCACGCCGATCCCGACAATTACCAGTCCGAAAAAAATTTTGACACTTCGTGAATCTCCATTTTTTAACAAAAAAATCCCTGGAATGTTCCCTGCCAGAATCAGAATAATGAGCGGGATACAGAGTTTCCAGTGAATCGAGCGCCGTTCTTTCCAGACCAGAATCAGATTCGTGGGAAAACCTAAAAGTAACTCCACCGGAGTAATGCTGAGATTGCTGCTGCCAAAACTCAGAATGGTGGTAAAAATCAAAGTATTGGCAAAACCACAAAGACCTTTAATAAAAAATGCAACCAATGTTGCCGCTATCCACCAAACCATTTCCTATCCTCTCCTCTGTCTGGCAGCTTCATACATCAATACAGAGGCAGCAACAGCAGCATTTAAGGATTCCACCTTCCCCAGCATAGGAATGCAAATCCGCGCATCCGCCCTGGCAACCACCTCCGGACTCAATCCTTTCCCTTCATTACCAATCAAAAACGCGGTTGCCTTTTGATAATCTTCTCTGTCATAATCTGTGCTCCCATGTAAATGAGCAGCAAAAAGACGAATCTCTGCTTTTTTCAAGAATGTCAACGTCGCATCCAAATCTTCCACATAAGCAAACGGCACTCGCAACAAAGAACCCATGGTCGAGCGCACCACTTTGGGATTATAGATATCTGCTGTACCACTATCCATAAGGATCCCGGTCATGC
>Ga0137306_102606_pt1 | contig 14802 bp, 14 predicted proteins | sample Inofroosms_March_FD_97187 | JGI IMG/M metagenome (GOLD analysis project Ga0137306, IMG submission 97187) | Mouse cecal microbial communities from Vienna, Austria - N-Acetylneuraminic and N-Acetylglucosamine D2O microcosms_March | ecosystem: Host-associated > Mammals > Digestive system > Large...
TTTTTATACCGCCCGAATTGTGCCGCAAGCAATTTTATCACCAGAATTACCGGAGGGCTGTGTAGTAAAGTCATCTGGTTTACTGTGAATAATAACCGTTTTGCCAATTAAGTCAGGAATTTGAAAATGATCGCTGACATACATCATCCAGGCAGAGCCATGATTTCCAAACAAAGGAGGCAAATCGCCCTTGTGGGCGGGATGGGGGCAATTAGTGGGATTGTAATGTGATCCAGCATTTGCATATGGATCACTATTATTGCCTGTGCAGGAATTGCCCTCATGAATATGGAAGCCGAAAATATCAAAGCTACAACGATCGTCAGCTATCGGCAGTCCATAAATCTCTGCATTTATCAATACGCCATCATTAGCTGGATAAAAACGTACAATGCCAGTGATTTCACCGTTTCCTGGATTTCCAGTAATCTCTGCATAGGCGGTTGGCATATGATAAAGGGCTGTTTTTAAATAATCAAGCCCAGGATTTTTATAAAAATTCGTAGAATTTGTATCCGTCATTAAAATCTCCCGAAAAGATGCTGTTGCTATTATAGTATTGCTTCTGAGCAAATGGGTGCGTATATTTTTATTTGTTTAAGTTTCCTGATTTTGTAAATTCATAGTACCAAAAGGTTTCCATCACTTTGTGATGGAAACACTTTGCACATAAAAGTGTTATGGAAAGCTAGCTTTCCAGACACTTTTTGTGCAAGATGTCTATGCTGCCAAAGGCAGCAAGACCTTTTGGTACTGAAATATAGGTTATTATAAAAAATGGGGAAACTCAAAGTTTATTTGATCTTGACAAAACCTTGCTGTGTGATAAAATTTTAAGAAGTATCAATATTATTCCAGTTCCAGTTAGATTTGGAAGCGAATGATAGCAAACAGTAAATATATCATCCGGGAGGGGCGCCAGCGTTATAATTGCAGAATATCTGGTGAGACTTTGTAACATATTTTTTATCGGCAAAGTAGCTGATGCAGTTCCCGATGAATTTAGGAGGATAAAAATGGCAGTACCATATAATCACAGAGCTTTAGAGGAAAAATGGCAGAAAATTTGGGATCAGGAGAAGGCATTTGCCGCAACAAATGATTACTCCAAGCCCAAGTATTATGCATTGGTGGAATTTCCATATCCATCTGGACAAGGACTTCATGTAGGGCATCCAAGGCCATATACTGCTTTGGATATTGTGGCGAGAAAAAGAAGAATGCAGGGCTACAATGTGCTCTATCCTATGGGATGGGATGCATTTGGACTTCCCACAGAAAATTTTGCGATTAAAAATAAGATTCATCCTAAAGTGGTGACAGAAAATAATGTGAAGCGTTTTAAGGGACAACTTCACGCTTTGGGATATTCCTTTGACTGGGAGCGGGAAGTAAATACTACCGATCCAAACTATTATCACTGGACACAGTGGATTTTTCTGAAATTATTTCAGGAGGGGTTGGCATATAAAACAGAGATGCCCATCAATTGGTGTACTTCCTGTAAAGTAGGTCTGGCAAATGAGGAAGTGGTGAATGGTGTCTGCGAGCGCTGCAATTCGCCGGTAGTCCGCAAGGTTAAGAGCCAGTGGATGCTGAAAATTACAGAGTATGCACAGAAGCTTTTGGATGGTTTAGAGGATGTAGATTATATTGAACGGGTAAAGGTTTCACAGAAAAATTGGATTGGAAAGAGCCAGGGAGCAGAAGTGGATTTCCAGATTGCAGGGAAGGATGAGAAACTTACCGTTTACACCACAAGGCCAGATACATTATTTGGCGCCACTTACATGGTGGTTTCACCAGAACATCCCGTATTGGATAAATATCAGGATCAGATCAGCAATTGGGAGCAGATTGTGGCCTACCGTGAACAAGCAGCCAGAAAATCTGACTTTGAGCGTTCTGAGCTTGCAAAAGAGAAAACAGGCGTGGAAGTTGACGGTTTAAAAGCCATTGATCCTGTAAATGACAAAGAGATTCCAATCTGGGTGTCTGACTATGTATTGATGAGTTATGGTACAGGAGCAATTATGGCCGTGCCAGCACATGATACCCGTGACTGGGAATTTGCCAAGAAGTTCAATCTTCCCATTATAGAGGTAGTGGCAGGCGGAGAGGATGTTCAGAAAGAAGCATATACCGATGTTGCCACAGGGAAATTGGTAAATTCCGGTTTTTTGGATGGGCTTGAAGTTGCCGAGGCCAAGAAGAAGATTATTGAATTTTTAGAGGAAAAGAAGATTGGAAAGGGAAAGACCAATTTTAAACTGAGAGATTGGGTATTTTCTCGTCAGCGTTATTGGGGCGAACCGATTCCCATTGTACATTGTGAGAAATGCGGTTATGTGGCATTGCCAGAAAGTGAACTGCCATTGCAGCTCCCAGAAGTGGACAGCTATATGCCTACGGATAATGGAGAATCTCCGTTGGCAGCTATGACAGATTGGGTCAATACAACTTGTCCTTGCTGTGGAGGACCTGCAAAGCGTGAGACAGATACCATGCCGCAGTGGGCAGGTTCCTCCTGGTATTTCTTGCGTTATACGGATCCAGACAATTCAGAAGCGCTTGCAAGCAAAGAGGCATTAGAATATTGGCTTCCAGTGGATTGGTACAATGGCGGTATGGAGCATACCACACTGCATTTATTGTATTCCCGTTTCTGGCATAAATTTTTATATGATCAAGGGATTGTGCCGACATCAGAGCCATATCAGAAGCGGACTTCTCATGGCATGATTTTAGGAGAAAACGGGGAGAAAATGTCCAAGTCCCGTGGAAATGTTGTAAATCCAGATGATATTGTGATGGATTATGGCGCGGACACTCTGCGTACCTATGAAATGTTTATTGGAGCCTTTGAGTTAAGTGCTTCCTGGTCTGAAAATGGTGTCAAGGGCTGCCGCAGATTTCTAGATCGTGTATGGAAGCTGCAAGATATGCTTGTGGATGGAGACAGTTACCGTGATGAGTTTGAGACAAAAATGCATCAGTTGATCAAAAAGGTAAGCTCAGATTATGAGAATTTGAAATATAACACAGCAATTGCAGCGATGATGTCCATTTTAAATGATTTCTCTAAGGCAGGAACGATCAATCGTGCGGAATTTAAAACATTCTTATTGCTGTTGAATCCAGTAGCGCCACATATCACAGAGGAATTATGGGATATTTGCGGTTATCAGGGTAGAGTATATCAAAATGTCTGGCCAGAATATGACGAGGACAAGACGGTAGAACAAACTGTTGAGATTGCCGTTCAGATCAATGGCAAGACACGTGCTACAGTGTCAGTTCCGGTTGATGTTGATAAAGAGGCGGCAATTGCAGCCGGTAAAGAAGCCCTTGGCGATAAGCTGAAAGGAAATATTGTCAAAGAGATCTATGTTCCAGGCCGAATTATCAATCTGGTAGTGAAATAGGATGACCAATGAAATTGAAAATACACTGGATAAAAGAGAGGAATTATGCGAGCTGCTGAGTGGGTACTCCTATGAGATACATCAGAAGGATAATGGAGAATACCACTATTTAGAAGAGGGTGATATCTGTATTACCGTACAGAATATGGATGGTAGTAAGGTAATGTATCTCGATTTGGAAGAAGAGTTTACATTGTCATTTGGTGCATTTCATGAACATTTTGGCTGTTTTCTGATGGATTACCAGCAGTTGACAGATGAGATAAAAGGAATTTTAGCAAATAAGGTGGCTTCCGCGTCCATTTACTGTCATTATGAAGAACAATTAGAATGGATGGGAAGCTGTACCATAGCTACAGATGAGGTGGAACATAAATCCGTGGAACAGATTTTTTCTTATGTATATCGGATCAGAGAATTTCGGGAGAGACTAGAAAAATATGGCGGGGAAGTCCGCTATGAATTTTGGGACTCCGCTCATGATAAAATAATGAAAATTGAAAATTGGTAATCAGATAATCAAAAAGACTGTCGCGTTAAGGATAAAAGGTATAAAATAAGTATTTTCTGGAAACAGAATTTTCATAGATTGTATCTTATTGTCTTAGTGTGGCAGTCTATTTTAAAGTGATTGTTTTACGTTTTGGATCCACAATCCAGTATTTACGTGCGCCATAATTTTTATAATAATATAATTTGCGAATATAATCATCAGAGGGGGTGCTGGGCGAAACGATTTCAATAATAAAATCAGGGACTCCGTTGCAACGTTTTCCGTCAATAATAGTTACTATTCAAAAAATAAAATCAAACCACAGACATACAAGCAAAGCTGTCATGTCTGTGGCTTAGGGGCTTAGGGGCTAGTACAACAGATATTAAGTAACATGTACAGTGTTTCTCTCCACCTGGTTTCTATTCATCGCCCAACAGTTCCTCCCATTCTGCCTCATCCAGAAGTTCATCGAAATAATCAGATACAGCTTCATATTCTTCTTCATTTTCGATATTTTCAAGGCCGGGGGTTCCATCTTCATCCTCGAAATAGCGGAAGATAAATACTTCCCCCTCCTCATTGTCCTCACCATCCTCATCTAAGGGCAGCAGTGCAATGTAGTCTTGATCTTCTAATTCAAAGATCGTAAGGATGCGGCATTCGGTTTCACTGTCATCCTCCAATGTCAGAGTGACGCGGATATCCTCCATGTCATCATCTTCGGCGTCATCCTCCATATTATGGATGGGGCTTGTGTTTGGCTTATCGCTCATATCAATACCTCGTTCTTTCTATAAATTGTTAAATGATTGCCTGAATGTAGAGTTCAGGATGTTTTGTAAGATTCAAGTATTCGCCATTGTTGAGGCGCAGTAATGGGCGGGAAAGCTTCTGACTGTTAATCAGAAGGATATTTCCGGTGGAGCCGTCATTTAAGAGAACAGAGTTGCCCATATAGGTATCAATGATACGGGTTAAGAAGACTAAAATATACTCTGTACCATATTTTTCCAGTCCTTCACGCTCAAAAGTAGCAATTACCTCAAAGGGGCACAAGCCCTTGCGGTAACAGCGGCTGGAGGTCATTGCATCATAAACATCAGCAATCGCAATAATTTTTGCAAAGTCAGAGATCTCATTGCTCTTGAGTTTGGAGGGATAACCGCTGCCATCACAGCGTTCATGATGCATCAGAGCTGCATCAATGATACGTTTGTCCAATTTCTGGGAGGCAAGGATATTGGCTCCGTTTTTTGGGTGCTGTTTTACCTGGGAAAATTCCGTAGGGGTGAGAGCGCCTGGTTTGGAGAGAATTTTTTGATTGATGGTGCATTTTCCAATATCGTGTAAAAGTCCTGCAACTGTCAGTACATCCAGTTCTTCCTCTGGTAAATGAAGCCATTCGCCCAACATGCGTGCAATCAGTGCGACATTGACGCTGTGCGCATAGGTGGAATCATCTACTTGACGCATATTGTGCAGCATGTCAAACACAGAAAGTGAAGTAAAATTATTGACATAAAGACTACTCACATGTTTGATTAGTTTATCTGGTTCCACTGGGGTACTTTTGGTGAGAAGATTATCAAAGGATGATTCCAAAAATTGTGTTTGTTTCACATAGTCTACTTTAAAGGCATGAAATTCCCTGCTTTTGCGTAGTTTTTGGGAAAAAGATACAAATTCTTCTTCTTGTGCAGTAGTATCTGTATCAGCGGCCGAATCTGAGGGATCCTGAATATTTACCCAATCAATGCCATAAAATTCTAAACGGGAAATCTGTTGTGTCGTCAGAAGAGTATGTGCAGGAAGTATCATCTGTCCAGTTTTACTGTACACAGGCGTAGCATTATAGGTGCCTGCCAGTAAGTCTTTTATTGCCGTCTTAGTCATAGTAACCTCCTTTATTATTAGCTTGTGCAAACGTGTGCACAAGGCGCGGGAACAAAAGGTGTGCTTTCTAATATATATAGAATAACATAATTGCAGATAAATTTCTACTTGTAAACCGATTTTTTTGGTTGACAGCAAAAAGTATCTGTGATATATTTTGATTATCAAAATATTTGAAAGCAAAAAGGAGATTTAAGATATGTTGGAGAGAATGAAAGAAATTATTGCAGAGCAGTTGAGTACAGAGGCAGAGGGCATTACTTTGGAGACTTCTTTTAAGGAAGATTTAGGTGCAGATTCCCTGGATTTGTTTGAGTTGGTTATGGCATTGGAAGATGAATATTCTGTAGAAATTCCTTCTGAGGATCTGGAGAAATTGAACACCGTTGGTGATGTTGTTGAGTATTTAAAAGAAAAAGGCGTGGAATAAAAGATGAAAACAGAGATTACAGATTTGTTGCAGATAGAGAAGCCGATTATCCAGGGCGGTATGGCCTGGGTAGCAGAACACAATTTGGCCGCAGCGGTTTCGGCCGCCGGAGGACTGGGAATCATCGGTGCGGCAAATGCCCCAGCAGATTGGGTGCGCACAGAAATTCGCAAGGTGCGGGAAATCACCGATCTGCCAATCGGCGTCAATGTGATGCTTTTAAGTCCTTACGCTGATGAGGTGGCACAGGTTCTGGTGGAAGAAAAAGTTCCGGTGATTACGACCGGGGCCGGAAATCCTGGAAAATATATGGAAATGTGGAAATCATCTGGCAGTAAAGTGATCCCAGTAGTGGCAAGTGTGGCACTGGCAAGGATGATGGAGCGCGGCGGCGCTGACGCTGTAATTGCAGAGGGAACAGAATCAGGAGGCCATATTGGTGCAGCTACCACCATGACCTTAGTACCGCAGGTTGTGGATGCGGTTCAAATTCCTGTGATTGCGGCTGGAGGTATCGGTGATGGCAGAGGAATGGCGGCAGCATTTATGTTGGGCGCTAAGGCCGTGCAGCTTGGTACAAGATTTGTAGTTGCTAAGGAATCAATTTGTCACGCAAGCTACAAAGAGCGCATCATCAAGGCCAAGGATATCGATTCTGCGGTAACTGGAAGAAGTCACGGACATCCGATTCGTCAGCTTCGCAATCAGATGACAAAAGAATATTTGAAAAAAGAACAAGAAGGAGTGCCTTTCGAGGAACTGGAACTTATGACAGTCGGGGCGCTTCGCAATGCTGTGATAGATGGGGACGTAAAGAATGGAACCGTGATGGCAGGCCAAATTGCAGGATTGGTGAAGAAGGAACAGACTTGTCAGGAAATCATAGATGAAATGATGAAAGAAGCTGCAGCTTTGCTGCAAGGAGCGCGATATGAGTAAAATAGCATTTATCTTTCCAGGCCAGGGAGCTCAGTATACTGGGATGGGAAGAGATTTTTATGAAAAATTTGACCGTGCCAAAGAAGTGTTTGCAGTTGCAGACAAAGTGTCTGGCATGTCTATGGAAGAATTGATTTTTCAGGAAAATGAGAATCTTCATATTACAAAGTATACACAGGTAGCAATGCTGACCGTAGAGCTTGCCATTTTAAGAGTGTTGAAAGAGTATGGTATTACATCTGACGTCAATGCAGGTTTAAGTCTTGGAGAATATGCTGCTGTGACAGCGTCTGGAGGATTGTCTGTACATGATGCACTGGAGTTGGTGGTAAAACGTGGACTGTTTATGCAGGAAGCAGTACCGACAGGTGGTGCGATGACAGCAGTAATGGGACTTGAGAATGGGCAAATCGAAGAAATTTGTAAGCAGACTAAGGGAATTGTCACAGTTGCCAATTATAATTGTCCAGGACAGACGGTAATCAGTGGCGAGGAAGCGGCAGTAGCACAGGCAGCACAGGCGATGAAAGAAGCAGGTGCAAAGCGTTGTATGCCATTAAATGTCAGTGGTCCTTTTCATTCACCGATGCTTGCAGATGCTGGCAAAAAGCTGGCAGAGGAACTTAATAAGGTAGAGATTGGTGAGATTACTACACCATACATATCAAATGTAACTGCGGACTATGTGCAGGACAAAGCGGATGTGAAGGGATTGTTGGAACGCCAGGTTTCTTCTTCTGTATGCTGGCAGCAAAGCATGGAGCTTATGATTGCTGATGGAGTAGATACTTTTATTGAAATTGGGCCAAAGAGAACCTTATCTGGCTTTCTAAAAAAGATTGCTCCGAAGTTGCAGTCTTATCATGTGGAGACAGTAGAGGATATGGAAAAGTTGTTGACAGTTTTGAAAGCAGCAGAGTAGGGATAAACTGCCTTTTGTGTGAAAATAGGAGGAAGCTATGAGATTTGAAGGAAAGACAGCCTTGGTGACAGGGGCATCCAGAGGAATAGGGAAAGCAATTGCCAAGGCATTGGCCGCAGAGGGGGCTTTGGTGATTGTGAATTATAATGGTTCCAAGGAAGCGGCAGAACAGACAGTGGCAGAGATTCAGGCAGAAGGCGGGAACGCGGTAAGCTATGGCTGTAGTGTAGCAGATTCAGAGGCGGTGGAGGCTATGATGAAGCAGATAATTGCCGAACATGGACGCTTAGATATTCTGGTCAATAATGCTGGCATTACTAGGGATAATCTGATTCTGAAAATGAAAGAAGAGGATTTTGATGCGGTTTTAAATACAAATTTAAAAGGTGTGTTTCATACTTGCAAATATGTGGCACGTCAAATGTTAAAGCAGAAGACAGGATGTATCGTCAATATTTCTTCGATCTCTGGCGTAATGGGAAATGCAGGGCAGACGAATTATGCAGCCTCCAAAGCAGGGGTGATTGGATTTACAAAATCTTTAGCCAGAGAGCTTGCATCTAGAGAAATTCGGGTCAATGCGATTGCTCCAGGCTTTATTGAGACGGAAATGACAGAGAAGTTATCTCAGTCTGCCGTGGAAGCTGGAAAGGGACAGATTCCATTTGGCAGATTTGGGAAGGCAGAAGAAGTGGCAAAGGCTGTCTGTTTTTTGGCTTCTGAGGATGCCTCCTATATTACCGGTCAGGTACTCCATGTGGACGGCGGTATGGGAATGTAGAGAAGGAGAATTATATGAAAAGAGTTGTTGTGACTGGTATGGGTGCCATTACCCCTATTGGATTAAATACAGAAGAGTTTTGGGAAAGCCTGAAAGTTGGAAAAACTGGTTTTGGAGAGATTACTCAGTTTGATACCACAGAATTCAAAGTGAAAGTGGCAGCGAGTGTCAAAGGCTTTGAAGGAAAAAATTACATGGATGTAAAGTCGGCAAGGCGTATGGAGCTGTTTTGCCAATATGCTGTGGCAGCGGCAAAAGAAGCAATGCAGCAGTCAGGTATTGATATGGAGAACGAAGATCCTTATCGGGTAGGATGCGCGATAGGTTCTGGGGTTGGTAGTCTGCAGGCAATGGAACGGGAACATAAAAAGCTTCTGGAAAAAGGACCTGGCAGAATTAATCCGTTGTTGGTTCCGTTGATGATTACCAATATGGCGGCAGGAAATGTTTCCATTCAGTTTGGATTAAAGGGAAAGAGCATCAATGTGGTAACAGCCTGTGCAACTGGTACACATTCCATCGGAGAAGCATTCCGCACCATACAGGCAGGGGATGCAGACGTTATGGTGGCGGGCGGAACAGAGAGTTCTATCACCCCGATTGGAATTGGTGGTTTTACAGCGTTGACGGCTCTTTCTTCCAGCAACGATCCTGCACGCTGTTCGATTCCGTTTGACAAAGACCGCAGTGGGTTCGTGATGGGAGAGGGCGCAGGCGTGGTTGTATTAGAGGAATTGGAACATGCCAAGAAACGTGGAGCTAATATTCTTGCAGAAGTTGTGGGATATGGCGCCACAAGTGATGCTTTTCATATTACTTCTCCGGCAGAGGATGGTATGGGCGCAGCAGTGGCAATGAAAAATGCGGTCAAAGATGCTGGAATTTCGATTGAAGATGTGGAATATATCAATGCACATGGAACTAGTACCCATCACAATGATCTTTTTGAGACAAGGGCTATTAAGCTTGCATTTGAAGATCATGCCTATGAGATGAAGATTAATTCTACAAAATCTATGATTGGACATCTTTTGGGAGCAGCAGGAGCGGTAGAAGTTATCGCATGTATTTTGCAGTTAAATCATAATTATATTCATCAGACAGTGGGACTTCAGGAGTCGGAAGAAGAGTTGGATCTGGACTATATGAAGGGCAAAGGGATGGAAAAAGAATTTAATTATGCTTTAACAAATTCTCTTGGCTTTGGCGGGCACAATGCTAGCTTGCTTTTGAAGAAATTTAAGGAGTAACATTATGGAATTTGAAAATCTTGTGAAGTTGATTCAGGCTGTCTCAGACTCACAACTGACACAATTTTCCTATGAGGAAAATGGAGTCTGCCTGAATATGAAAAAAGAAAAGAAAGAAAAGCTGGTGGCAGTCAGTCAGGCCGAGTCTGGGACCGCAGCCGCGGTACAAGTTTCATTAGCAGAAATCAATGGCGATTCGGATACTCAGACAACGGCAGATTCAGGAGCACTGGATGGAAATATTGTGAAATCTCCATTGGTAGGAACTTTCTATGCCTCGCCTTCTCCTGATCAGGAACCTTTTGTCAAGGTGGGAGACCATGTAAGTAAAGGGCAAGTTTTGGGTATTGTGGAAGCTATGAAATTGATGAATGAGATTGAGAGCGATTTTGACGGTGTTGTAAAACAAATCTTGGTATCAAATGAGGATGTGATTGAGTTTGGCCAGCCGTTGTTTGTGATCAGTTAATCAAAAAAGGAGAATACACAATGTCTTTAATGGGAACAAAGGAGATTATGGAGATTATTCCTCATAGACAGCCGTTTTTGCTGTTAGATACAATTGAGGAATTGGAACCAGGAAAGCGGGCAGTGGGCAAGAAATGCGTCACATATAATGAACCGTTTTTTGCAGGACATTTTCCAGGTGAACCAGTGATGCCGGGAGTTCTGATTGTGGAGGCTTTGGCGCAGGCTGGTGCAGTGGCAATTTTAAGCAATCCAGAGTTTAAAGGGAAAACAGCTTATTTTGGTGCGATCAACAGTGCAAGGTTTAAGCAGAAGGTAGTGCCGGGAGATGTATTATTGTTAGAACTTGAGATTATCAAACAGAAAGGTTCTGTTGGAGTTGGAAAAGCTACAGCAACTGTGGATGGAAAAACAGCAGTGACAGCAGAGCTGACGTTTGCCATTGGATAAGAAGAACCTCTGCATTTGCGGAATTTGTATTCGGGCATTTGCATTTGAGAGATAGAAGTTAAAGGAGCATTTAAAATGTTTCAAAAAATATTGATTGCCAATCGAGGAGAGATTGCGGTACGGATTATCCGTGCCTGTCGGGAAATGGGTATTTTATCTGTTGCGGTCTATTCAGAAGCAGATCGGGATGCGCTTCATACACAGCTTGCAGATGAAGCTGTCTGTATTGGGACAGCCGCCCCTGCAGACAGTTATCTGAATATGGAACGTATTTTGAGCGCTGCCATTGCTACAAAGGCGCAGGCAATTCATCCAGGATTTGGTTTTTTATCTGAAAATGAACATTTTGCAGATATGTGTGTGAAATGTGGGATAGCATTTATTGGCCCTTCCGGTGAACTGATCGGAAAAATGGGGAATAAATCGCAAGCGCGCGCCACAATGATGGAGGCTAATGTTCCCGTGGTGCCTGGGACAAAAGAGCCAGTGTTTGAGGCAGCGCGCGGTTTAGAAATTGCAGACGAGATGGGCTATCCAGTGATGATCAAAGCTTCTTCTGGAGGCGGTGGTAAAGGGATGCGGATTGCAAAAAGCCGGGAAGAGTTTGAAAATCATTTTCAGTTGGCGCAGCAGGAATCAGTCAATGCTTTTGGCGATCATACTATGTATATCGAAAAGTATATTGAGAAACCAAGACATATCGAGATTCAGATTCTTGCAGACCGGTATGGAAATACGGTATGGCTGGGGGAGCGGGATTGTTCCATTCAGAGGCGTCATCAAAAAATGATGGAGGAATCTCCCTGCACGGCTATAGACGATACATTGCGTCAGCGTATGGGAGAGACAGCGGTACAGGCGGCTAAGGCAGTAAAATATGAAAATGCAGGTACGATTGAATTTTTATTGGATTCAGATAAAAACTTTTACTTTATGGAGATGAATACCAGAATTCAGGTGGAACACCCAGTAACAGAAATGGTAACAGGCGTTGATTTAGTCAAAGAGCAGATTCGTATTGCCGCAGGTGAGAGGCTTAAAATTCATCAGGAGGATATTCAGCTTAAAGGTCATGCGATTGAGTGTCGCATTAATGCAGAGAATCCAGAAAAAAATTTTATGCCATGTCCTGGAACGATTGAAGAACTGCATTTTCCTGGAGGGAACGGTGTCAGAATTGAGTCGGCTCTTTACAATGGTTATACGATTCCTGCCTGCTATGATTCTATGGTTGCAAAAGTGATTGTCCACGGAGAAGACAGGGAAGACGCGATTCGAAAGATGCGCAGTGCCTTAGGTGAGGTCGTGATTGATGGGATTACGACGAATCTTGATTTTCAGTATGAGATTTTAAGCCATCCGGCCTTTTTGTCAGGAGAGGTTAATACACATTTTATACCAGATTATTTTGAAAAGTAATTAAGGCAGTCTAGCGTTCTAAAAAATAGATAATTTTTTATATGTTTGGGCAGAAAGTAGGGAAGTAAATGCTGAAATTTAAGAAAACCAGTTATATTCCGGTACAGGGAAAGGATCCACAAGTACCAGAAGGTTTATGGATTAAATGTGATTCTTGCGGAGAATTGCTTTATAAGGAGGATGTGAAGCAGAATCACTATGTGTGTTACAAATGTGGAAAATATTTCCGCATCACCACTAGGAAACGTCTGAGATTGGTTGCGGATAAAGGAAGCTACGAGAAGTGGGAAGAAGGTCTGGAAAATCAGAATCCCCTGGACTATCCTGGATATCCAGAGAAAATTACAGCATTGAAGGAAAAGCTGCGGGTGGATGAGGCTGTCACCTGTGGGAAATGTACCATCCACGGTGAGGAAGCGGTGGTGTGTGTCTGTGACGGCAGATTTTTAATGGGAAGTATGGGCTATGTAGTAGGTGAGAAGATCACAAGAGCTGTTGAACGTGCCACTGAGTTAAAACTTCCGGTTATTATATTTGCTTGTTCCGGCGGCGCCAGGATGCAGGAGGGGATGGTTTCTTTAATGCAGATGGCAAAGACTTCAGCGGCGCTAAAGCGGCATTCCAATGCAGGACTTTTGTATCTTTCTGTACTAACAGACCCAACGACTGGAGGCGTTACGGCGAGTTTTGCGATGTTGGGAGATATTATTTTGGCGGAACCTGGAGCGTTGGTGGGATTTGCAGGTCCAAGAGTGATTGAACAGACCATACGGCAGAAATTGCCAGATGGATTTCAACGCGCTGAATTTCTGTTAGATCATGGGTTGATTGATGGGATTGTGGAGCGGGAGGAATTAAAAGAGACGCTTGCAAAATTGATTGTGATGCACAGAAAGGTAGAGCCAAAAGAAGCTTTAATTCCTAACCGCAGGAAAGAGAGGATTCCTTACTCTAGCAGAAAGAAGGAATCGGTAACGGCTTGGGAGCGTGTGCAGCGGGCGAGAGATCAGGAGCGTCCCAGTGCATTGGATTATATTCAAGAGATATTTACTGATTTCATGGAATTGCATGGAGATCGTCATTTTTCTGATGATGGAGCAGTGGTGGGCGGGATTGCCTATTTTGATGGATGCCCAGTCACTGTAATTGGTCAGCAGAAAGGAAAAACTACCAAAGAAAATATTACCCGCAATTTTGGTATGCCTTCTCCAGAGGGTTATCGAAAAGCGCTGCGTCTTATGGAGCAGGCAGAAAAATTTGGCCGTCCAATTATCTGTTTTGTGGACACCCCTGGAGCATTTTGTGGTATGGAAGCGGAGGAGCGTGGACAGGGAGAAGCCATTGCCCGAAATCTGTTTGAAATGTCAGATTTGACGGTGCCAGTTTTAAGTATTGTGATTGGCGAGGGTGGCAGTGGCGGTGCCTTGGCGCTTGCCGTGGGAAATGAAGTATGGATGATGGAAAATGCCACCTACACAATCTTATCACCAGAGGGATTTGCATCTATTTTGTGGAAAGATTCCAGTAAAGCTCCGTTGGCAGCAGAGCAGATGCGAGTGACAGCAAAGGAACTAAAGGAGTTAGGGATTATAGAAAAAATAATTCACGAGCCAGAGCCTGCAGACCACCAAAATGTGGAGACGATTGCGGCAGATATGGCGGAAGAAATTCGCAGATTTATTCATCGTTATCTCCCTATGGAGCCAGATGCATTGGCTCAATTACGATATGAGAGATTTCGCAAAATGTAGGAGAAAAAGAATGGGCAGAGCATTGGTAATTGGTGATTTAACAGCGCCTGTCCCTGTGATACAGGGCGGTATGGGGGTTGGTGTGAGTCTTTCAAATCTGGCAGGAAATGTGGCAAAATGTGGTGGGATTGGAATTATTTCTACCGCACAGATTGGGTATCAGGAACCAGAGTTTGAGGAAAACCCCATTGAGACAAACTTAAAGGCAATTGCAAAGCACATCCACAGAGCCAAGGAGATTGCAAAAGGAGGTATTGTGGGTGTAAATATTATGGTAGCCACCAGACGCTATGAGGATTATGTTAAGGCGGCGGCCAAGGCAGGTGCAGATCTGATTATTTCTGGAGCTGGACTTCCTGCAAAACTTCCAGCGCTGGTGGCACAATTTAAGACGCAAATAGCCCCTGTAGTATCTTCTGTCAAATCAGCAGCGGTGATATGTAAGCTTTGGGATCGAAAATATCAGCGCTGTCCTGATTTGGTAGTGATTGAAGGACCCAAAGCAGGAGGTCATCTGGGGTTTACCAAAGAAGAAGTGGAACAGTCCACAGACACAGGATATGAACAAGAAATACAGG
>Ga0137306_102609_pt1 | contig 14794 bp, 10 predicted proteins | sample Inofroosms_March_FD_97187 | JGI IMG/M metagenome (GOLD analysis project Ga0137306, IMG submission 97187) | Mouse cecal microbial communities from Vienna, Austria - N-Acetylneuraminic and N-Acetylglucosamine D2O microcosms_March | ecosystem: Host-associated > Mammals > Digestive system > Large...
TTCCTCTCACGGCTGCATTATAATTGGCAGGAAATATTATGTGATCCCGAATAATTTATTTTGTTTTCATAGGATCTCTTGGTTCATCTAGGATTTTATAATATCAAATTTTCTTTTTCAGAACAATGGATTTGCTGTTAAATTTTAATCTTGTTCATGACAAACGCGGCTTGCTCCAGGAGAATCAATTGAAATTATGGGGATATTTGTGATATGATAATCATGAATTTGAAGTGCATACTGTCAGGGTAGATCCTGATATGGTTAACGTAAATCATGGTTTTGATCTGTAAGGGGAGAAAGCACTACCCCAATCTATAAGGAGGATTTGAACATGGACGCAAGAGAGACCTATGAATTTTGGCTGGAGGACACATATTTTGACGAGGATACAAAGGCGGAGCTGCGGGGAATCGCAGGAGACGCGGATGAGATCGCGGAACGCTTCTACCGCGACCTGGAGTTCGGCACCGGAGGGCTGCGGGGCATCATCGGGGCGGGCACGAACCGGATGAATATTTATACCGTGCGGAAAGCGACCCAGGGGCTTGCCAATTATATTATCAAGGAGCAGGCCCAGGAGAAGGGCGCTGCCATCGCCTTTGATTCCAGGAACATGTCTCCGGAATTTGCGGAGGAGGCGGCCCTGTGTCTGGCCGCAAATGGGATCAGGGCGTATATTTTCCCGTCCCTGCGTCCTACCCCCATGCTGTCCTTTGCGCTGCGGGAGCTGGGCTGCGCGGCAGGCATCGTGGTGACCGCCAGCCACAACCCGCCGGAATACAACGGCTACAAGGTCTACTGGGAGGACGGCGCGCAGATTACATTTCCCAGGGATAAGGAAATCATCGGGGAGGTCAATGCCATCACGGATTTCGGCCAGGTGAAAACCATGAAACGGGAAGAGGCGGAGGCAGCAGGGCTTTATCGGGTGATCGGCCCGGAGATGGACGACAGATACATGGAAGCCCTGAAAAAGCTGGCCATCCACCCGGAGATCATGAGGGAGGAAGGGAAGGATCTGAAGATCGTCTACACCCCGCTCCATGGCACCGGCAATCTTCCGGTGCGGCGTATCCTGAAAGAACTGGGATTTACCCATGTCCATGTGGTAGAGGAGCAGGCGCTTCCGGACGGCAATTTTCCTACTGTGTCCTATCCGAACCCGGAGGATCAGAACGCATTTTCCCTGGCATTGAAGCTGGCCAAAAAGGTGGACGCGGATATCGTGCTGGCTACGGATCCGGACGCGGACCGGCTGGGTGTCTACGCGAAGGACAGCCGCACCGGGAAGTACCAAAGTTTTACCGGAAATATGTCCGGCATGCTGATTCTGGAATACATTTTATCCCAGAGAAAGGCCCTGGGGACATTGCCGGAAAATGGCGCGGTGGTGACCACCATCGTATCCGGAAAAATGGCGCGGGAGATCGCCGGAGCCTATCAGGTGGATCTCATCGAGACGCTGACCGGCTTCAAATACATCGGCGAGCAGATCAAGTTCTTCGAGCAGAATGGGGAGCATGAGTATGTATTCGGATACGAGGAAAGCTACGGCTGCCTGGTGGGAACCCATGCCCGGGACAAGGACGCGGTGGCTGCGGTGATGGCCCTCTGCGAGACGGCGGCATTCTGCAGGCACCGGGGGATGACCCTGTGCGATCAGATGGAAACGCTCTTTGAAACCTATGGATATTATCAGGAGGGCTTGTGTACCGTGACCCTGAAAGGCCAGGACGGGGCGAAGAAGATCGCTTCCATGATGGAAGGAATCCGGGGAAATGTACCCAAAACCGTGGGAGGGCTGGGAGTGACCCAGTTCCGGGACTATCAGGAGGATGTGCTTCTGGACTTTGTAAACGGGACAAAGACCGCCACCGGCCTGCCGAAATCCAACGTGCTCTATTTTGAACTGGAAGAGGGGGCGTGGTGCTGCATCCGTCCATCCGGAACGGAGCCGAAGATCAAATTTTATATCGGTGTAAAGGGAACGTGCAAAGAAGACGCGGAACAGAAGCTTGCGGAACTGACAGAGGGTGTGAATAGAAGGCGGCCGCCATTCTGAAAAGTCACAGTTTTTTGATAAGCGGAAAACTCCCGGGTTTGAAGAACCAGGAGAAGGATTCATTATAGAAGCTTGAACAGAGAGGAGGATATCCTGTATGATAAATAAAGAGGAGAAAGGAACGGTGCTGCCTTTAAAACTGCCTGTCGGTATTGAGAATTTTGAGGAAATCCGTACAAAAGGCTTCTACTATGTCGATAAAACGGGACTAATTAAGGAATTGCTTCATAACTGGGGAAAGGTGAATTTGTTTACACGCCCAAGAAGATTTGGCAAAACTCTGAATATGAATATGCTGAAAGCATTCTTTGAATATAAAACCGACAGATCGCTTTTTGACGGGCTTGAGATTGCTGAAGAGACAGAACTGTGCAGGGAGTATATGGGAAAATATCCTGTAATCTCTATTAGTTTAAAAGATATAGATTCCAGAGAATTTGAAGGTGCCAGAGCAGCGATGTATTCTGTAATCGGCAACGAAGCTCTTAAATTCTGGTTTTTAACGGAGAGTGACCGGCTTAATGAAGGAGAGAAGGCACAGTTTAGCCAGTTAATAAAAAGTGATTCTGGAGGCCGGCTCAAGTTTGACATGTCAGAAGAAATACTAAGAGACAGTCTTCTGACATTAACGCAGCTATTGTATAAGCATTACGGTCAGAAAGTGATCTTGCTGATTGATGAATATGACGTGCCATTGGATAAGGCACACAGGGCAGGATATTATGAAGAGATGGTCGGCCTGGTCCGGAACCTGTTCAGCAGGGTACTTAAGGGGAATGACTGCCTTCAGTTTGCTGTGCTCACAGGATGCCTGCGGATAGCAAAAGAAAGTATTTTTACCGGATTGAATAACTTTAAGGCGTACTCTGTTGTTCATGCATGGTTTGATGAATATTTTGGATTTTCAGACGATGAAGTAAAAGCAATGCTGAAGTACTATGGATTTGACAATGCCTATGCTGCGATAAAGGAATGGTATAATGGCTACCGTATCGGCAATGCAGACATATATTGTCCTTGGGACGTGATTAATTATATTGATTTGCTGAGAGCTGAACCGGCCGCTGCACCAAAAGCTTTTTGGATCAATACAAGCAGCAATGATATTATCAGAAAATTTCTCCGGATGGCGAAGCAAAGTACGCGGAGAGAGATTGAGCGGCTGATCAATGGCGAGAGCATCGCAAAAAAGGTGAAGGAAGAACTGACTTACCGAGATTTGTATAAGAGTATTGAAAATGTCTGGAGTGTGATGCTTACCACAGGCTATTTGACAAATCGGGGTAAGGCGGAGGGGAATACTTACCTTCTTGCGATACCAAACCAGGAGATAAGGCAGATTTTTGTTGAACAGATCCAGGAATGGTTTCAGGAAGAAACGCAGAAAGACCAGATGAAATTGGATACATTTTGTGAGGCGCTGGTAAGTGGGAATGCAGAAGCTGTTGAGAGGCAGTTTACAGCTTATTTGAAGAAAACAATCAGTATTCGGGATACGGCTGTTCGGAAAGAGAAAAAGGAAAACTTCTACCATGGCATTTTACTTGGCTTGCTGAGTTCGCGTGAGAACTGGGATGTGAGTTCAAATGCAGAATCCGGAACAGGATACAGCGATATTCTTGTAGAGACGGAGGACGAAATTGGCATTGTGATAGAGGTAAAATACGCAGAGGGCGGAGATTTTGATGCGGGCTGCAGGACCGCTTTGAAACAGATTCAGGATAAAGACTATGCTGCTGGACTTGTAGAGGATGGAATGGAGAAAATTGTCAAATATGGGATCGCCTGCTACAAGAAGAACTGCAGGGTTGTATATGCTAAAGGATAAAATTATTTTAAGACAGAAAGGAACCCCCAACTATGGAAATCGTACATTTAAAAGTGAATCATCTTGCCAACCCCATTGGCTTTGACCTGGGCCGGCCCACCATCTCCTATGTGGTCAGAGGCACATCGGCAAGAAAGCAGGAAAAAGCCCGGGTACTGGTCTCGCTGGACGAGAATTTTTCCGATCTGATCTATGACAGCGGGGAGACAGACGCAGTCGTCAGCACCGCGTTTTTGCTGCCCATTGATCTAACGCCGGAGACACGCTATTACTGGAAGGTTCGTGTCTGGGCGGACAACGGCGAATCGGCGGAAAGCCCGGCAGCATGGTTTGAAACAGCCAAAGGCGGGGAATGGAAGGCGGACTGGATCACCCCCTGCGCCCCAAAAGAGCTGCAGATGTCCGTCATGAAAACATTTACCATTACAAAACCGGTATCCCGCTGCAGAATGTACGTCACAGGCGTGGGTCTCTATGAACTGTACATCAACGGCGAGAAGCAGGGGGACGAGTGCCTTCTTCCCGGTTTCTGCGATTACGACACCTGGATTCAGTACCAGACCTATGAGGTGGATTTGCGTTCCGGTGAAAATGAGATCGAAGTTCTGCTTGGGGACGGCTGGTACAAGGGATGGTACGGCCTAAGGCAGACGGAGGAAAATTATGGGGACCGCCTGGCGTGCATCGGGGAGCTGCACATTTCCTATGAGGACGGGACAGAGGAAGTGATCTCCACGGACGACACCTGGCAGGCAAAAAAAAGCAAAATCGTTTCCAGCGGCATTTACCCGGGAGAGGTCTATGATGCATCTCTGGACACCAGTGAAAGGTTTCCGGTAGAGAAGATTGACCTGGACAAGAAAAAGCTGTCCCCCAGGCTGAGTCCGCCTATACGGATTCATGAGCGGATCACGCCTGTGGAGCTGATTTACACTCCGGCCGGGGAAACGGTGCTGGACATGGGGCAGAATATGGTGGGCTGGCTGGGCTTTCACTGCAGGGCTTCGAAGGGCACGAAGCTTTGTTTCCAGTTTGGTGAAATCCTCCAGGACGGAAATTTTTACAATGAAAATCTGCGGACGGCAAAGGCAGAATTTACATACATTGCGGACGGAAATGCGAGCGATGTGCGGCAGCATTTTACCTTTTACGGCTATCGGTTCGTCAAGATCACCGGCTGGGAAGGCGAGCCGGATGTGAATGATTTCCGAGGGCTGGTCATCCACTCTGAGATGGAGGAACTGGGAGATATCGAGACCTCTGATCCGCTGGTGAACCAGTTGATTCACAATGCAAAATGGGGACAGAAGGGCAATTTCCTGGACGTGCCTACGGACTGCCCCCAGCGGGACGAGCGATACGGCTGGACGGGGGATGCCCAGATCTTCAGCGGTACGGCCTGCTTCAACATGGATACTTATGCATTTTATACGAAATACGGACGGGACGTCTATGGGGAGCAGAAGAAGCTGGGCGGCAGCGTGCCCGATGTGGTTCCGGTGGCCAATTATCCCGGAGACGCTTCCACTGCCTGGGGCGAGGCTGCCACCGTGATTCCCTGGAATGTGTACCTGCATTACGGCGATAAAAGCATCCTGGAGCGGCAGTACGACAGCATGAAGGGATGGGTGGATTACATGAAGGGCGAGGATGACAGATACGGCGGTAAACGCCTGTGGCAGAGCGGTTTCCACTACGGCGACTGGCTGGCCCTGGACGGAAATGTGCCCGGCGGTGTGTACGGAGCCACCGATCCCCACCTGATCGCATCCGGGTATTATTACCATTCCGCGGTTATTGTGGCAAAGACGGCCAGGATTCTGGGAAATGCGCCGGATGCGGAGTATTATGAAACCCTTGCGGAGGAAATCCGAACCGCCTTCATCCGGGAGTATTTCACCCCGGCGGGAAACTTAAGCGTGGACACCATGACGGCCTATGTGGTGGTGCTGTACATGGGACTGACGCCGGATTCTGCCCGCGAAAAGGTATGCAGGGGGCTCCTGAACCGGCTGAAAAAGAACCGCTACCATCTGGAAACGGGATTCGTAGGCACCCCCTACCTGTGCCGGATGCTGTCCGAAAACGGCATGAACGACCTGGCATACCATCTGCTGCTGGAAAAAGGCTATCCCGGCTGGCTCTATGAGGTGCTCATGGGCGCGACCACCGTATGGGAACGGTGGGATTCCGTGCTGCCGGACGGGAAGATCAGCGGTACGGAGATGAACTCCCTGAACCATTACGCGTACGGCTCCATTGTGGAATGGATGTACCGCAACATGCTGGGCATCCAGCCCATGGAAGAGGGGGCCGGCTTTAAGAAATTCCGGGTTGCCCCTGCGCCCAATTATCAGATATCCTGGGCTAAGGGCTGCCTGCGGTCGGCGGCAGGGATGATCGAAAGCTCCTGGAGGATCGACGGGAAAAAGCTGAAAGTAATTGTGACCGTGCCCTTTGACGCAGAGGCCCGAATCGTGCTGCCGGACGCAGACGCGGGGGAGATTGAGAAGGCGCTGGGAATGGGAGATGGACGCGGGAAGAGCGGAGCAGGAGCAGGTTGCTGCAGCAGAGTCCGCGCAGTCACACAGATGGGAAGCAGTGTCGCGGTGGAAGCGGAGGCTGGAACGTATGTTTTTGAATACGAGCCGACGAAGCCCTACCGGAAGGTCTACAGCATCGATTCTCCAATGGAAGAGCTGATGGAGAATGCAGAGACCAGGAAGATTCTGGAGGAGGATTATCTGTGCCGGTTCAAGAATCTGCCCTTTGAGAAGGAGCTGTTTACGCTGGAAGAACTGATGAACGGGCCGTTTACCAGCCTGCCGCGGGAAGAGTGGGAGGCGTTGGACAAGAGGCTGCGGAGTGTGGTGAGCTGACAGAAGGAGGTTTGCAGCAGGCTCTGTAAATCGCATTGAGATTTATTGTATAGAAGTTCATTCTCTGACAATAAGAACTAGAGTTTCCTCTATAATAAAAACATAATATACTTATGGGTTACAAAGGAGGAAACCGTTATGACGGGAACAATGTATGGTTACATCAGGGTCTCTACAAAGGATCAGAACGATGACAGGCAGCGCATTGCCATGAAAAAATACGGCGTGGCAAAAGAAAACATTTTCGCTGACAAGCAGTCCGGCAAAGATTTCGAACGCCCCGGCTACAAGGCGCTTCTGAAAAAGATCAGAGAATGCGATACCCTTATCATCAAAAGTATCGACCGCCTGGGACGGGATTTCAACGAGATCATTGAACAGTGGAGGCACATCACCCTGGAAAAGAAATGCGGCATTGTGGTGCTGGACATGAAGCTTCTCAACACCGGTCTGGACCGCAGCCTTCTGGACCGCCTTGTGGCAGAGATCATGCTGATCGCCCTCTCTTATGTGGCAGAAACCGAGCGTGAAATGATGCGCCAGCGAGTCGTCGAGGGGATCGCCGCGGCAAAAGCAAGGGGCGTGGCGGTGGGCAGAAAGCCCATCCAGCTCCCTCACAATTTTGAATTTATCTGGGATCTCTGGGCGCAGGGAGAACTGTCCGGCCGGGAAGCCGCCAGGCAGTTGGGGGTGGATAACCATACCTTTGCGAAATGGGCGAAGGAGATTGGGTGATATAGTTTTTTCTCTCATTATAGTAATTGTGAGTTGTCCCGTCCTGTGTTATAATTCATACCCAAGGGCACCCCATTATGGCCATGCGGCCGTTTCACAAGGCATAGAAAGCATCTGCCATAACCAGATGTTACTGTAAATAGTAACAGCCATATACTTTCAGAATAAAAATAGAGTATATATGATGGCAAAACCGTTCAGCATAGGAATACCGGATTTCAAAAGTCCCGGTTCAATCCGCGATATGCAGGAACGAAAAGAGAAAGGAAACGTAACACTATGGACATACAAGAACAAACCACGACCCAAATCCCCACCCTCTCCCCCCAGGAGATCCGCTCCATGAAAACCAAACTCAACCAACCCAACCGCACCCAAAAAGACTGGGACTTCATCAAATCCCTTTTACAGTCCCGAAGTCTCTTCACCGTGTGCCCCGGGGATGAAAACCTGCGCAGCCGCTTCACCATAGACGGCGTGCTGTACGACCAGGGCGTGCTCCTGGCCTTTTCGGATGAGGAATTTTGCGAGGAGTACGGAAAAAGATTCGCCGCGATACGGATCGGCAGGGAGTTCACCATCGTCACCGTCCCGTATGAACAAGTGCTCAGCATTGCGGCGGATCATGAAAAGGACGCGTATATTGACTTTAGAAAAGAAAAAGACGAGCGTTTTCTCGTATATGACGGAAAAGCAAAGACGCTCCACCTCTGCATCAACCAGTGAACAAAACAACAAAGAAAAAACAAAAATCAAAACTTGTAATTGCACTTGATTCGTGCTAGAATAAAACCAGCAGATTTAATGACGTAAGCTTCCGCCGGGCAGGATTTTTCGGCGAAATGCTTATAGTTTCATAACGAGGTTCATTCAGGCTTTGAGTGTAGAGAAAAAGTCAGATGAAAGGAACGGACATATGTAAAACAAACAGTATGTTCATTCTTCATCTGGCTTTTTTCATTATATAAAGCACATCGGGCCTGCAATGCAGCCCTGAATGATGGAGGAAGAGAAGATGTATGATGTTGTAATTATTGGTGCGGGAGTGTCCGGCACCGCATCTGCAAGAGCACTGTCCGCATACGATCTGAAGATCTGTGTGGTGGAGAAAGCGGAGGACGTGTGCTGCGGCACCTCAAAGGCAAACAGCGCGATCGTGCATGCAGGCTACGACGCAAAACCAGGTTCCCTGATGGCAAAGCTGAATGTACAGGGCAACAAAATGATGCCGAAGCTCGCGGAGGAACTGGACGTACCGTTCAATCCCTGCGGTTCCCTGGTGGTCTGCCGGGACGACGAAGACCAGGAGATGCTGCAGGAATTGTATGACCAGGGAATCGCCAATGGAGTGGAAGGGCTGAAGATTTTGAACCGGGAAGAGACCCACGCCATGGAACCCAATCTGGCGGATGAAGTGACGGCTGCTTTGTGGGCTCCCAGCGCAGGCGTGATCTGTCCCTTCCAATTGAATATTGCATATGCAGAAAACGCCTGTGAAAACGGGGTGGAATTTCGATTCGACACGGAAGTGCAGGAGATCGAAAAAATAGAAGGCGGCTACCGGCTGAACACGGAAAACGGCCCCATTGAGACGAAGGTAGTGGTCAATGCGGCCGGTGTCCATGCAGACAAGTTCCACAACATGGTGAGCGCGGATCATATACATATTACGCCCAGGCGGGGAGATTACTGCCTGCTGGACAAGACCGCGGGCGACCTGGTTACCAGAACCATTTTCCAGCTCCCCGGCAAGTTCGGCAAGGGAGTGCTTGTATCCCCGACGGTTCATGGAAATATCATCGTAGGGCCGACAGCCATCGAGCAGGAAGACCGGGAAGCGACCGCCACCACAAGGGACGGACTGGATCAGGTAATCAGCGTATCCGCCAGATCCGTAAAAAATGTTCCCATTCGGCAGACCATCACCTCCTTTGCGGGAGTGCGTGCCCACGAGGACGGGGGCGAATTTATCATTGAAGAGCTGAAAGATGCCAAGGGGTTCGTGGACTGCGCGGGAATCGAGTCTCCGGGACTGGTAAGCTCCCCGGCGGTGGGAGAATATGTGAAGGAGATCGTGACAGGTATCCTTAATCCAGCCAGAAAAGCAGATTTTAAAGCCACAAGAAAAGGAATCCTGGACCCGAAAACCTTATCCGAAGAGGAGCGAAACGCCCTGATCAAAGAGAATCCGGCCTACGGAAACATCATCTGCCGCTGTGAAAAAGTGACGGAAGGGGAGATATTGGACGCCATCCACAGGCCCCTGGGTGCAAAGTCACTGGACGGCGTAAAACGCCGCACCCGCGCGGGAATGGGAAGATGCCAGTCCGGTTTCTGCTCGCCGAGGACCATGGAGATCCTTGCAAGAGAACTGAAGAAAGATATGTCGGAAATTACGAAATGCGGAAAAGGCTCCGGATTGATCGTAGGAAAAAATAAAGAATTACAGTAATGATTCAGAGCAGCAGAGGAACAGGCGGCGGCCGTCCGAAAAAAGGGCGGGGCTGCGTATGCTGCCAACTTATCAGGAGGGAAAAACCATGCAGAACAATTACGATCTGGTGATCGTGGGCGGCGGTCCGGCCGGTCTTGCCGCGGCGGAGGCAGCCAGGAAAAACGGCATTGAAAATATGATTATACTGGAGCGGGACAAGGAGCTGGGCGGCATCCTGAACCAGTGCATCCACAACGGATTCGGGCTTCACACATTCAAGGAAGAGCTGACCGGGCCTGAATACGCACAGCGGTTTATCGACCGTGTGAAAGAACTGAACATTCCTTATAAATTGAACACCATGGTGATGGATATTTCCGAACAAAAGGAAGTGACCATTATGAACCGGGAGGAAGGGCTGCAGAAGCTGCAGGCCAAATCCGTCATTCTCGCCATGGGCTGCCGGGAACGTCCCCGGGGCGCGCTGAACATCCCGGGCTACCGTCCGGCCGGAATCTATTCCGCAGGAACGGCGCAGCGTCTGGTGAATATGGAAGGCTTCATGCCCGGACGGGAGGTTGTGATCCTGGGCTCCGGCGATATCGGCCTGATTATGGCAAGGCGGATGACCCTGGAAGGCGCGAAGGTGAAGGTGGTAGCAGAATTGATGCCCTATTCCGGCGGCCTCAAACGGAACATCGTGCAGTGCCTGGATGATTTCGGCATTCCGCTGAAACTCAGCCATACGGTGATTGACATTGACGGAAAAGAGCGGGTGAAGGGAATCACGCTTGCACAGGTAGACGGCAGAGGAAAACCGATCCCGGGTACGGAAGAATATTATTCCTGCGATACGCTGCTGCTCTCCGTAGGACTGATCCCGGAAAACGAGCTGTCCAAGGAAGCCGGCGTAGAGCTGTCTCCGGTGACCAGCGGCCCGGTTGTCAATGAAAGTCTGGAAACCAGCATCCCCGGCGTCTTTGCCTGCGGAAACGTGCTGCATGTCCACGATCTGGTAGACTTTGTGTCAGAGGAAGCGGCTGCGGCCGGAAAAAATGCGGCCAGATATATTCTCGGAAATAAAGAGCGGATTTCCGGGGACGCAGAAGAAAAAGCGATTCCCATCGTTCCGACGGAAGGCGTCCGTTATACGGTTCCGTCGCATATCCGCGTAGACGGGATGGAGGAACAGCTAAAGGTACGTTTCCGCGTGGGCGCGGTTTATTCCAAATGCTATGTCAGCGTATATCTGGACGGGGAACGGATCATCCACAAACGTCGTCCGGTCATGGCGCCCGGCGAGATGGAGGAGATTCTCCTGAAAAAAGAGGAGCTTCGGGAGCGCGAGGGACTTGCGCAGATCACTGTGAAGATTGAGGAGGCATAAGAGATGAATAAGACAGAACTGACCTGCATCGGCTGCCCCATGGGGTGCGCCGTGACAGTAGAAATGGATGGGGCAGGAGAGATTACCGCCGTGACAGGCCATACCTGTAAGCGGGGAGAGGATTACGCCAGAAAAGAAGTGACCAACCCGACCCGGATCGTGACCTCCACCGTAAAAGTAGAGGGCGGTACGCTGGAGATGGTTTCCGTAAAAACAAAATCCGACATTCCCAAGGGCAAGATGGCGGAGTGCGTGGACAGCCTCAGGGGCATCTGCGTCAAAGCGCCGGTGCATATCGGGGACGTGATCGCGGCAGATATTGCCGGGACCGGAGTTGACATCGTTGCGACGAAGGAAGTGCCCGCAGGATTCTGAAGAGATAAAGGAATCTGGATTTGATTGAAAGTGATCTTTTTATAAAGGAGCAGTTTTGAAACAACGTAGAAATCCGTTTTTTCAGATCTGCTCCTTTTTTGTTCAAAGGGAAACTTTTTATGGTAATTCTGCCAAAATTTTTTCGCATTTTCTTTGGATATCTGTTATAATAAGGCAGTAAGCAAAGGGGGAAGGGCTGTTTATGAAGGATAAAAAGCAGAATAATGTCAGAGGGGTCAAGATCCGTACGATCAACGGCGTGATGATCTTCCTGGCATGTGTATTGTATATATTGGTTATTTATGCGACGCTGCAGGTGTCGCTCCGCTACGACGAACTGGTCTCCGCTACCAACAATTATATTGCCTGCGAGAAAAACGCGGCCATTGTGCGGGAAGGCTCGGACTACCTTACAGAGGAGGTGCGTCTGTTTGCCGTCACTGCGGAACTACGGTACGCCAACGATTATATGAAGGAAGTGAATCAGACAAGGCGCCGGGAGAAGGCGCTGGAGGAACTGGGGCAGTTTACCTTCAGCCAGAAAGCGGGGGAATATCTGGAGGCAGCGCTTTTCAACTCCAACAAACTGATTTCCAGGGAGCTCTATGCCATGAAGCTGGTTTCGGTTGCCCATGCATATGAAAAGAAGTCGCTTCCCAAGGAGGTGGGGGATATCCAGCTCACGGCGGAGGACAGCGAACTCTCTCCCGAGGAGATGCTGCTCAAAGCACAGGACATGGTGTTCAACGATACCTACCAGGAAGCCAAGGAAGAGATCATGGAAGATATCGGACAGTTTCTGGATGATATTGTGGCGGAAATGGGGCAGAGCCAGTCAAAAAGCGTACACGCGCTGCAGAACATGCTCGCGCAGCAGAGAGGATACATCAGCGTCCTGTTTGTACTGAATATTATGGTATTTATTATGAACATTATGCTGGTTATGAGGCCGCTGCGGCTCTACATCAACTGCATCAAAGAAGGGAAGCTGATGCAGATCACCGGTTCCTATGAGTTCCAGTACCTGGCCCTGACCTACAACGACATCTTCGAGGTTAATACGGCCAACCAGGAACTGCTGCGCCACAGGGCCGACCATGACCCGCTTACCGGGATTTCCAACCGCGGCTCCTTTGACCGGCTGTGGGAGATTTTGAAGGTATCCGCCAATCCGATGGCGCTGCTGCTCATCGACGTGGATGAATTTAAAAAGATCAATGACGGGTATGGACACAACACCGGCGACCTGGTTCTGAAAAAAGTGGCCGGGCTTCTCCAGGATCAGTTCCGCTCGGAGGATCATCCGGCGCGCATCGGCGGGGATGAATTTGCCGTGATTATGACGGACATTACACCGGAGCGAAAAGACGTGATTATTCATAAGCTCAGTTCCATCAGTTTGGAACTCAAGAACCCCAAGGACGGGCTTCCGAAGGTGACGCTCAGTGTGGGGATCGCGTTTTCTCCGAAAGGGATGGACGAAGGGCTCTATCAGCAGAGCGACAAAGCGCTTTACTATGTGAAGGAACATGGCCGGGACGGATACAAATTTTATGATGAACTCTAAAGACAGACTGCCCACGAAGAGGATCACTCTGGAACAATTGACCAGGCGTTGTGCAAATGAGACCTACGCCGAACAGTACCGCTATGTCTTCGGGCTGCTGGATTCCGGCCGGATCCGGCCGGTGAAGGCATCCGGCACCAACGGCAAGCGCCCGGCCCTTTACCGGGAATACTGGCTGGCAGAGGAACAGAAGGACTATGAAGAACTGCGGGAAGAGCTGACCTATCAGCTTGTCCCGCTTCTTTCCGTGGACTATTATCTGAATCATCCCGCGGCCTACGAGCAGGATCGGGAGTGGGTTCTGAAGCTGAACGCATATCTGAAAGAACACCGGACGCTTTTGGAGCATCAGGAGTCGGTCAATGAGCGCAGCTTTGAGATCTGGAATCGGGAAAAATTTCTCTCCAGGGAGCAGGGAAAACGAATTTTAAAGCGCTGCGGGCTGGAGCTGGATTTCCTGAATGTCTACGGTACTGCGGAGCCCCTCTCCTACTATTCCCACACGAGGGACGTGCCCCAGAAGCTGCTGATCCTGGAAAATAAGGATACCTTCTACAGTATGCGCAGACATTTGCTGGAAGGGAATGAAAGCATCCTGGGGGAGCGGATCGGAACCCTGATCTACGGCGCGGGGAAAGGCATCTGGAAATCGTTTCAGGATTTCGAACTCTGTGTGGAACCCTATATGAAGGCAGAGGGCAACGAGATCTGCTATTTCGGCGATTTGGATTATGAAGGGATCGGGATCTATGAAAGCCTGGCCGGGGCGTGCCGGGATTCCCGGGAGATCGTCCCCTTTGTCCCGGCCTATGAAGCCATGCTGGAAAAAGCCGGACAGACAGAGCAGCTTCCGGAGACGAAGGAGATGCAGAACCGGAACATCAGGAACCTGTTTTTTTCTTATTTTACACAGCCCGCCGCAGAGATGATGCGCCGGATTCTGGAAGCCGGCAGGTATATCCCGCAGGAGATTTTAAACATTTCGGATTTTTGAATGTTACCGCATACAGAAAAGGAATGGTCATATGCAGTATGAATTTTTAAAACATTTTCCAAAAAGGATGAAAAATGTGGGCCTGTACACGGTTCTGATTCAGAACAGCCTGCAGAAACTGACCTGGAAGCAGTACGGATTCCAGAAGACGGACGAGCAGTTCAACCTGATTTTCGCCGTAATGCTCTATATTATGGAGCAGTCGCTGAGGGAGGAAAACTGCACGATGGACGATATCGGCGCCTATATCGATGCGGTCAACGTCCAGTATTTCAAAAAAGACATGTCCTACGAGGACTGCCGCCGGCTCGGGGACTTTATTGTCAATGTGATCCTTTCCAATGAAGGAAGGGTCATGCATTTTGACGGCTATGACTTCGAAGAGAGCGCATATCAGAGTATGCATATCAGCTACGTGGCGAATAAAATTGTCTATCTTGACCAGGATTTCAAGCGCACCTCTTATTACCTTACGGATGACGGGTACAACCTCTTACTGGCAACCCTGGAAATTGAGAATAATATGAAGC
>Ga0137306_102610_pt1 | contig 14791 bp, 12 predicted proteins | sample Inofroosms_March_FD_97187 | JGI IMG/M metagenome (GOLD analysis project Ga0137306, IMG submission 97187) | Mouse cecal microbial communities from Vienna, Austria - N-Acetylneuraminic and N-Acetylglucosamine D2O microcosms_March | ecosystem: Host-associated > Mammals > Digestive system > Large...
CGCGGCAGGCGCTACACTCTGTATTCCGACGGCATTCTGTTCCTATACAGGAGAAGCGCTGGATCAGAAGACGCCTCTCTTGCGGTCCATGGAAGCCATCAACGTACAGGCGCTCAGGCTCCTCCGTCTGTTTGGAAATACCACCTCCAAGAAGGTCACCCCGTCCGTAGGTCCGGAGCAGGAATATTTCCTGGTGGATGCGGAAAAGTTTGAGCAGAGGAAAGACCTGATCTATACCGGACGTACCCTGTTCGGCGCCATGCCGCCCAAGGGCCAGGAGCTGGATGACCATTATTTCGGCACCATCCGCCAGAGGATCGCGGGCTTTATGCGGGACGTGAACATCGAACTGTGGAAGGTGGGCGTGACGGCCAAGACTCAGCACAACGAGGTGGCGCCGGCACAGCATGAGCTGGCTCCCATCTATGCGGAGGCCAACATTGCGGTAGACCACAACCAGATCGTGATGCAGACATTGAAGCGGGTCGCATGCCAGCACGGGATGAAGTGCCTGCTCCATGAAAAGCCCTTTGCAGGGGTCAATGGTTCCGGCAAGCACAACAACTGGTCCATCACAACGGATGACGGTATCAACATGCTGGATCCGGGCAGGACACCTCATGAAAATACCCAGTTCCTGCTGGTGCTGTCCTGTATCCTGAAAGCAGTCAACAAGCATGCGGACCTGCTCCGGGAGTCGGCGGCAGATCCGGGAAATGACCACAGACTTGGGGCAAATGAGGCGCCTCCGGCAATCATTTCCATTTTCCTCGGGGAGCAGCTCGAGGATGTGATGGAGCAGCTCATCAGCACCGGAGAAGCGACCCACAGCTTAAAGGGCGGCAAGCTGCAGACTGGTGTGACGACGCTTCCGGATCTGTCCAAGGACGCGACGGACAGAAATAGAACCTCGCCGTTTGCATTTACAGGAAATAAATTCGAGTTCCGTATGGTAGGCTCCCGGGATTCCATCGCAAATCCCAACATTGTGTTAAATACCATTGTTGCGGAAGCATTTGCGGATGCCTGTGAAGTCCTGGAAAAAGCAGATGATTTTGATATGGCAGTACATGATCTGATCAAGAAATATATGACTGAGAACCAGCGGATCGTATTCAACGGAAACGGATATTCCGGGGAATGGGTGAAGGAGGCCGAGAGAAGGGGGCTTCCGAATATCAAATCCATGGTGGAGGCGATTCCTGCTATCACAACTGATAAGGCGGTGGAGCTGTTCGAGAGGTTCAATGTCTTTACAAAGGCTGAGCTCGAATCCCGTGCGGAGATCCAATATGAATCTTACGCAAAGGCGATCAACATCGAAGCCCGTACTATGATCGATATGGCGAGCAAGCAGATCATCCCGGCGGTGATGGGGTATACGAAGACACTGGCAGACACCATTCTGGCAGTCAAGGCAGCCGGCGCGGATGTCAGTGTACAGTCAGGGCTGCTGGCAGAGGTTTCCGCACTTCTGAAAGAAACGAAGGATGCTCTGGAGTCACTCATCCGGGCGGCAGAGGAAGCTGCGGCGAAGGAAGAAGGGCCGGTACAGGCGAATTATTATCATACGGATGTATTTCCGGCAATGGAGGCGCTGCGGGCGCCTGTAGACCAGCTGGAAATGATCGTGGATAAAGAAGTATGGCCGATGCCGTCTTATGGAGATCTGATTTTTGAAGTATAGGGATAATCTGTGATTCTGCGGAGAAAAAGCTGCCGGCAGATGGACGGAAGATCATAAAACTGAAAGGGCGTTTTTCGGAGAGAAGAACGTCCTTTTTCCGCAGAGCGTATCAGGAGGTCGGATGATCCTTAAAAATAGACAGAAACAAGCAGGAGGCTCAGGATGCATAATTATACAAGAAAAGATATCATGGAGATGGTAGAGGACGAGGATGTGGGATTTATCCGTCTGCAGTTTACTGATATATACGGAATCATGAAAAATATGGCGGTAACGGTAAGCCAGCTGAAAAAAGCTATGGATAACCAGTGCATGTTCGATGCTTCTCCAATCAGAGATTTCCCGGGGGCGGGAGAGTCGGACCTGTATCTGTACCCGGACCTGAATACATTCGAGATTTTTCCGTGGCGTCCCCAGCAGGGCAAGGTGGCACGGATGATCTGTGACTTGCACTGTTCAGACGGCAGGCCCTGTGAGAGCGATCCGCGCCAGGTCTTAAAAAGGGTACTGGCAGAGGCTGCGGAGATGGGATATACCATGAAGGCAGGGCCGGAATGTGAATTTTTCTTGTTCCATACGGATGAAGACGGCCTGCCCACGACGCTGACCCATGAACAGGGAGGGTATTTTGACGTGGGACCGATGGACTTCGGGGAGAATGCCCGGCGGGATATGGTGCTGACTCTGGAAGAGATGGGATTTGTCATTGAATCCTCCTACCATGAAAACGCGCCTGCCCAGCATGAGATTGATTTCCAGTTTGATGAAGCACTTGTTACGGCGGATAATATCATGACTTTTCGGATGGTAGTCAAGACCATTGCGAAGCGGCATGGGCTACATGCCACATTTATGCCCAAGCCGAGGACAGAAAATGCAGGCTCCGGGATGCATCTGAACCTGTCCTTGCACAAGGACGGGAAAAATGTGTTCCGGGATGACAGGGATCCGAATGGAATCAGCCGGGAGGCTTATTATTTTATGGGTGGTCTGATGAAGCATATACAGGCTGTCACCTGTATCGCGAATCCTACAGTCAATTCTTATAAACGACTGGTGCCGGGATTCGAGGCGCCGGTTTACTTGGGGTGGTCCGCAAGTACCCGGAATCCGCTGCTTCGGATTCCGCCTGTGCGCGGAGAGCATGCCCGGATTGAGTTGAGAAGCCCGGATTCTTCGTCAAACCCGTATCTGGCATTTGCAGTATTGCTGGCAGCAGGTCTGGACGGGATCCGGAATCAGATCCAGCCGCCGGAAGGGATTGACAGGGACATTCAGCTCATGACCGATGCGGAGCGGACAAAGCTGCAGATCGAGAAGCTTCCGGCAAACCTGGGGGAAGCGGTCAGGAAGCTGGAGCAGGATATATTTATCCAGGAGGTGCTGGGGCAGAAGCTGGCATCGGATATCATAGCGGCCAGAAAGAAGGAATATCAGGATTACTGCATGCAGGTGACAGACTGGGAGATTGCAAATTATCTGTATAAGGTATGACAGGGCTGCCAAATTTAATGACGGCCTAAGTTATAGGGCACGCCTGGCAAGAGGGCGGCATGTAACGATTGGCGGCAGTGAAGGAACAGGCTGGGGGTGAGCAGATATGGTGCACACGATCATTGTATTTCCGAAAAAGGAAGTTGGGGTAAATATCCGGAATATCCTAAACCGCAGCGGCCTGGAGACGGCAGGGGTCTGTACGACGGGCGCCCAGGCGCTGCAGTGCGCGGATATGATGGATGAAGGAATCGTGATCTGCGGATATCGGATGCAGGATATGATGTACTCCGAGCTTCGGGAATGCCTGCCAAAGACCTTTGAAATGCTCCTGATCTCTTCGCCGGAGAAGTGGAGCGACGGCCTGGAACCGGGAGTGCTGGGGCTGCCTATGCCTCTGAAGGTCTACGACCTGCTCAACAGCGTGGAAATGCTGCGTCAGGGGATACAGCGCAGGAGAAAGAAACGGCGGGAGGCGGCGAAGAACCGGAGCGAGGAACAGAAGGCGGTGATCGCACAGGCGAAAGCACTTTTGATGGAGCGTAACCATATTTCCGAGGAAGAGGCCCACCGGTTTCTCCAGAAAAGCAGCATGGACAGCGGGACAAATATGTTGGAAACAGCGCAGATGGTATTGACGATAATGCATGACACAGTGTAAACTATTCAGAACGGCAGCAGAATGAAAAAACAGACTGTGCAAGTTTACTTGCTAAAGGCTGTTTTTCATTCTGCTATTGGCGGAACGCCGGCAGCCTCAGACAGAAGCAGCGCCGGCGGTGGAAAGTCTGCGAAGCAGACGGGCCTGAGGCGTGCCGTCTGGTCAGGGAAATCGAATTTTCTGACAGGAGTGTTAAGATATCACAGCAGAAATGAGGAAATAAAGAATGAGATTTACAAAAATGCAGGGCCTGGGAAATGACTATGTCTATGTAAACTGTTTTGAGGAAACCGTAGCACATCCTTCGGAGATGGCGGTGCAGGTCAGTGACCGACATTTTGGGATCGGGGCCGATGGGCTGATCTTGATCAAGCCCTCCACGAAGGCGGATTTTGAGATGGAGATGTACAACGCGGACGGCTCCCGCGGGGAAATGTGCGGCAACGGGATCCGCTGTGTGGCAAAATATGTCTATGACTACGGTCTGACGGATCAGACCCATATTTCCATAGAGACTCTTGGAGGAATCAAGTATCTGGATCTGATCGTGGAAGAGGGCAGGGTCAGGCTGGTGAAGGTGGATATGGGCAGCCCGGTACTGGAAGCGGAACAGATACCGATCATCGGTCTGGGAAACCGGGTTTTAGACGAAACGATCCGGGTGGATGATATGGAGTACCGCATAACAGGAGTATCCATGGGCAATCCCCATGGGGTGGTCTTTCTGAAGGATGTGAAAAATCTGGAGATTGAGAAGATCGGGCCGCTGTTTGAGCATCACGAATGCTTTCCGAACCGGGTCAATACGGAATTTGTCCATGTGCTGGACAGACATACGGCAGAAATGCGTGTGTGGGAACGAGGCTCCGGAGAAACCCTGGCCTGTGGCACCGGCGCCTGTGCAGTGGCGGTGGCCTGTGTGTTGAATGGTCTCACGGAAGAGGAAGTGACAGTGAAGCTTTTGGGCGGGGAACTGCAGATCCGGTGGGACCGAGAAAAAGACAGGGTCTATATGACCGGACCAGCGGAAGTTGTATTTGACGGTGAGTGGCCCGGAATGTAAGTGCAGGTCTTCGGCCGTTGCTGTATGAAACAGCAGAATAAGCCGGGGGATTGCGGCAGAAAAAGAGGGATTGGTTTTTAGGAAGCCAAATTAGATTTTTGTCTGCCGGGGGCAATTATTTCGATACATGAAAGGAAATGATTTTTATGTTTAAAATGAATGAGAATTATATGAAACTTCCGGGGAGTTATCTTTTTTCCACGATCGGAAAAAAGGTGGCAGCCTATACAGAGGCAAATCCGGATAAATCTATCATCCGTTTGGGAATCGGCGATGTGACGCAGCCTTTGGCGCCGGCAATTATCGATTCCCTGCACCGTGCGGTGGACGAGATGGCACATGCGGAATCATTTCGCGGATATGCCCCGGACCTGGGGTACGAATTTCTGCGCAGCGCCATGGCGAAGCAGGACTACCAGGCACGGGGATGCGAGATCTCTGCCGATGAGGTATTCATTTCCGATGGGGCCAAGTGTGATTCCGGAAATATCCAGGAGATTTTCAGCATAGATAATAAGATCGCGGTCTGCGACCCGGTGTATCCGGTCTATGTGGATACTAATGTAATGGCGGGCAGGACCGGGACCTATGACCCGGTGGCGGAGATGTGGAGCGATGTGATCTATATGCCCTGTACGGCAGAGACAAATTTTGCGCCGGAGCTGCCGAAGGAAACGCCGGATATCATTTACCTGTGTTTTCCCAATAACCCTACCGGCTCCACGATCACAAAAGCACAGCTTCAGGAGTGGGTGGATTATGCAAATAAGGTGGGGGCGGTGATCATCTATGATGCTGCGTATGAAGCGTATATTTCCGAGGAGGATGTGCCCCATACGATCTATGAATGTGAAGGGGCAAGAACCTGTGCTATCGAGCTGCGCAGCTTTTCGAAGAACGCCGGTTTTACCGGGGTGCGCCTGGGCGCGACGATCATTCCGAAAGAATTAAAGTGCGGGAACGTGACGATCCATTCCCTGTGGGCAAGGCGCCACGGTACAAAATATAACGGCGCTCCGTATATCGTACAGAGGGCGGGAGAGGCTGTGTATTCTGAAGCAGGGAAGGTGCAGCTTTCGGAGCAGGTAGCCTATTATATGAAGAATGCGAAGGTCATCTATGAAGGACTGAAAAGTGCCGGCTACAGCGTATCAGGCGGGATTAATGCGCCTTATATCTGGCTGAAAACGCCGGGAACAATGACTTCATGGGAGTTCTTTGACCATCTGTTGGAAAGGGCGGGAGTCGTTGGGACGCCTGGCTCTGGGTTTGGACCCAGCGGGGAAGGGTATTTCCGTCTGACGGCATTTGGCAGCTATGAGAATACGGTGGCGGCAATCGAGCGGATCAGGCAGGCGGGGTGAATGTGTGAGGCGAAAAACTACGGAGAGTGCGGTTAGATCACAATAAGCAGGAGAAAACAATGATAATAATAGCCTGTGTGGATAAAAGAAACGGAATGATGTTCAACTGCCGGCGGCAGAGCCGGGATTCGGCAGTATGCGGGGATATCCTTCGGGAGTGCGGCGGAAAGAAGCTGTATATGAATGCATATTCCGGCAAATTATTTGGAGATGTAGAGGAGAAGAACATCAGAATCTCGGAGGATTTTTTGAAAGAAGCAGAGGAAGAAGACTTCTGTTTTATTGAAGATATCCAGATAGCCGGCTTTGAGAATGAGATCCGGACGGTGATCCTGTATCAATGGAACCGGAGATATCCGGCTGACCGGTATTTTCTCCTGGATCTGTCTGACGGTTCCTGGGAGCTTCAAAGAACAGAGGAATTGAAAGGTTCGTCTCATGAGAAGATTACGAAGGAGGTCTATGAGAGGGTAAGATGAAGAATGGTTATAAGAGAATCATCCAGAGACTGTTGCCGCTATTGCTGTGCTGTCTGCTTCTAACGGCATGCGGGGAGCTGGATGTGTTGAGCGGAAGCCCCGGCGGGCACTCCAAAGGAACAGAGACCATTACTCTTTCAGAACTTCCGGAGTATTCCGGCGAACCCTACATAGAGATCAACGGCAATGAACCTGACTTCCCGAAGGAGGAATGGACGGAAGAATCCTTCGAACAATACGCAGAACTGGACGGCCTGGGGAGATGCGGCACTGCATACGCCTGTGTGGGGATAGACCTGATGCCGACGGAAAAGCGGGGAAGCATCGGCCAGGTGAAGCCGACAGGGTGGCAGACTGTAAAATATGACATCGTGGACGGAAAATATCTGTACAACCGGTGCCATCTGATTGGTTATCAGCTTTCCGGTGAAAATGCAAATGAAAAGAACCTGATCACCGGAACCCGCTATATGAATGTGGAAGGAATGCTGCCTTTTGAAAACATGGTGGCGGACTACGTCAAGGAAACCGGAAACCACGTCCTCTATCGGGTGACACCGATTTTCGAAGGAGATAACCTGCTGGCGGACGGCGCGCAGATGGAGGCATTCTCTGTGGAGGATGAGGGGGAAGGGATTGCGTTCAACGTATATGTCTATAATGTCCAGCCGGGGATCGAGATCGATCATGCGACAGGGGAAAGTTTTTTAAATGGGACCGATGTTCCGGGAGAAGAGTTTTCGGAAGGCGAAATCCGGGGAAATTCCAGATCAAAGATTTTTCATTGCCCGGGACAGGCGGCTTACGAGGAGATGGCAGATTCGAAGTACCTTGTGATATTTGAGACGGAACAGGAAGCGGAGGAAGCCGGGTATCGGAAGGCGAAGAGATAATATAGAGAGGATTCTAAGGCATAAGACAGCCGTTAGAATCCTCTTTTTGAAATGCTTAAGTTTTATTTATGTACGAGACTCGCCCGCCAGTTCTGTCCGGGCAATAAACTGTCGGATCTGCTCCTGGCTGCTTTCCTTCAATTCCAGGAACTGACAGCCATATTCAAACTGAGACGCATCTTTCTGCATCACACGCAGAACCTCACAATACACAACAAAAGTTTGCTTGTCCCCAAACAGCTTTGCTTTTAAAAAGAATTTATCGCCCTTGTGAAAGGGACGATCCAAACCAATACCTGCCCCGCCGATGCTGATATTGAACAGCTTGCATGTCTGTTCTTTTGCATCAGTTCCATCGGAGGTCATGATAGCCGCGTCTAAATCCGTATCCAGGCGCGGATCAGAACGTTCATTCTCAATGGCAGTAACGGCCAAATTTTCGACCTGCCATACGTGCTTCAGCTTAGGGACCATGTTCCCTTCCATAAAGACAGCTTTTCTCTTGTTGTCATTATAACCTCGGATTCTTACAGGAACAGGAGCTGCATTCGGCAACGCTTCTGAAGCCGTATCTTGAAGAAACTCCATTTCAGAATATTGGTGCAGTTCTGCGGTATGCATCTGCGGGTCTTTCAACGTAGCAATAAAAAGCAGATTGCCCTCAAGATTCTCCACTAATACACGCATGCCGGAATAAATTTCAAGTTCCCATGTGCCGCTCATTTTTTTATGGCTTCCGGCTGAGCCTTTTTCGGCTTTCCGGCTCAATCTTTCCAATAGTTTCAAATCAGACGACCTCCTCCCGCTGAAAACAAAAAATACCTCAAAACCAAAACGAACAAGGCTTTGAGGTATCCCACATAAACATCGGAGTGACAGGATTCGAACCTGCGGCCTCTACGTCCCGAACGTAGCGCTCTACCAAGCTGAGCCACACTCCGATAAAATAAGGAATCTGCTCATCCAGATTCCCAACTACGGAAAAGGGACTTGAACCCCTACTAACAGAGTCAGAGTCTGCTGTGCTGCCAATTACACCATTCCGCATTATGTCTTGTCCATTCTTATCAGACGCAACATCGTTATTATAGCAGACTTCAAAAAAAAATCAAGTGTTTTTTTGAAAAAAATCGAAAAAATTGTAAAAATATTTGAAGGGGTACGGGATACCCAAAATATGTATGCGAAATTTATGAATTATATGCGTCATGTTGACAAAAGTGTGCTATACTATACATACATAGTGGGGGATTTGAGGATAAAACACGCTTATCCATTTGTTGGTTAAAATTCAATAAGGAGGTTTCATGAGAAAAAAAATGCCCCTTAGATTGCTGTTCGTCTTTCTTTCCGTGGCATTGATTCCTGTTTTATTTTTTTCGGCGGCAATGCAACTTTACACGGTTAAAATAGAAAAGAAAGATATGGAAAAACGTATAGACGGCAATCTGAACACTTCCAATCAAGGGCTGGAGATGGTGTTTGAGAAGTATACAACGATTTTATATGACCTGTGTACGGACAAAGAGATTTTGAACATGGTAGAATGTATCAATGCAGCAGGGGATGAGGAGGATGAGAATACCCGTATGCTGCAGTACAGGCTGGAGACGATCTGCAGCCTGTACGAGGGACTGGAAGGCATTATGATTTCGTTAACTGATGGTGGGACTGTTTTTTATGATAGTCTCAATTCATCGTCTGTCAGCAGCCCGTGGATTGAGAAGCAGGAGATCCCGGAAAGAGAAAAGGGCAATGTATACCGGTGGATTTCAGAACCGGTGATAGACAATGAAAAAGAAGTATATATGTTCCAGATCGCAGGGAAACTGGAGCATGCCGGATCCGAAGACGAAAACCGGGGAAACGTAGCAATTTTTATTAATGAGGAGCAGATCTGCAAAGTTCTGAATGGAGGCGGATACAGGCAGGGATATCTGCTGGATGGCGAGACGGTGGTGAGTTCTGCCGTCAAAGCGGATATTGGGCGCAATTACGGAGAACTGATGGATCCGGATACAAACCGTTATACGTGCCTGCCGAACAATACCAGTGGATTTATAATCTGCAATATTCAGCCGGTCAGAGCTTATAAAGACCTGCTCTACATACAGTATCTGATTTTGGGCATCATTGTTCTGGCGTCTGTATTTGTGGTATCTATTATGGCTTATCTGATCAAAAAGCCATATCAGAAGGTGGTAAATGATTACGTGGAAGCAATGAACAGAGTGGGAAGAGGGGACTTTTCGGTTCGAACCACGGTGAAGACCCGGATCATCCCGGACATGGGCAGGATTGAAAAAGAGTTTAACAAGATGGTCATCTATATCCGGAGCCAGGTGGAATTGGGACAGGAGGCATCTAAAGAGCAGAAGCGTGCCCAGGCAACCACGCTGGAGGCCCAGATCGCGCCGCATTTTCTGTATAACGCGCTGGATATGATCAATTGGAAAGCGATAGAGAATGAGCAGTATGAGATCAGTGAGATGCTTGGAATGCTGGGAGATATCCTGCGGTATTCGGTGAAAAATATTGACGATATGACCACACTGCGGACGGAATTTCAATGGCTGGAGCATTATGTCTGGCTGGGCAATGTAGAACTGAGCAGAAAAACCAAATTGAAACTGCAGGTGCCGGAAGAACTGATGGAACTGCAGATTCATAAACTCCTACTGCAGCCTTTCATAGAAAATGCTTTGAAGTATGCATTTTTAAAGAAAGGAAGCGATGATGTCCTGATGGTGGGAGTCGGGCTGGCGGGCAGCCAGATTCATATCACGATCGAAGACAACGGGAGGGGAATTGAAGAGGGGCTTCTGCGGAAATTGAATGATGAGACGGCAGATATGGGCGAGCATGTGGGGATTTCCAATGTAAGGAAGCGCCTGAAACTATACTATGGCGAAGATGCTGTGGTGTATTTCGAGAGTCTGTTGAACAGCTACACGAGGATACATTTATTTATTCCAGTTAGGACGGAAATGCAGAGTAATGGATAGGATTATATGTTTATGGATAAATAAGCGGATGAGCGAGAGTCTGCTTTTGTGCGCATGGCGAAGGAGGGGTAAGCATGCGAATTGTAATAGTTGAGGATGAAGCTGCGATTCGGGAGGGAATGGTAAAGCTTCTCCATCAGATCAACCCGCAGTATGAGGTGGTGGGAAAGGCGGTCGACGGCCAGAGCGGATATGAATTGATCCGCAGTGTGCGTCCGGATCTGATCATTGTTGACATACGGATGCCAGATATGAATGGATTGGCCATGATCCGAAAGCTTCAGGAAGAGCAGGTCCGGTGTAAGGTACTGGTGATCTCAGCATATTCGGAGTTTGAGTATGCCAGAGAGGCCATAGAGCTGGGCATCATTAATTATCTGCTGAAGCCTTTGAAGATTGCAGAGCTTAAGAAGGCTTTGGAGAAGGTGGACGAGGAAATACGCCGGGACCAGCATAAGGAATATGGCTTTTCGCTGGAGAATATTTTTATGGGGTGCATCAACGGCCAGCTCGAGCCGGATGAATATTTCCATGAGCAGACACTTGGAAAATATGGATTTACAGTGCAGGAACCGGCGGAGTTGTTTATGGTCTGGCTGGGGAAAGGCTATGAGCAGCAAAAAGACCGGGCGAAAGAGCTTCTGGAGCATGTGGCAGATCATACAGTAAAATTTGCCGCCAATATCCGGGAGTTAAAAGGCTGGGACATGCTGCTGATGATCTTGTACCGCCAGCATGCGGGAGAGTCGCAGTACACTTACTTTAGTAAATCGGTCGTACCGATGCTGTGTGATAATCTGAAAAAGCCATTGGTATGTGTATGGAGAAGGATGGAGCATCTCTTGGACGCATCTAAAGTGATTCCGGAGATGAAAAAGGAACTGGAGTGGAATCTGTGCTTTCCGGACAGGGCGCTGATCTGCAAGCGGGTGATACAGAAGCAGCAGATCGTACCAATCAAGTATCCTCTGGAGCTGGAGGACCGTGCAAAGCAGGCTCTGCGTGAAAAAAACTGGGAGGATCTGGTCTCCTCCTATGAGAGGCTGTATGATCATCTGGTACGGGAGAATCACCTGCCTTCCCAGATCAAGGAAAGCCTGATCCGCTTTAACTGGAGTCTGGTGACTACACAGAAGGATAAAAAGGAAGAGTCTGAATTGCGTATCCAGAAGATACTGCAGAGGATTGCATCGGCGGATACATGGAACCAGATTGAGACTGACATGAAAGAATTTATGACGTTTCTGGACTATTCTGAGCCGAAGACAGAAGAACCTTCCGTCAGCGATTTGATCCAGAGAGCAAAGGTGCTGATCCGTAAGTATTATAATCAAGGGATCACCCTGGAAGAGACGGCAAGGAAACTTTTTGTGTCGGAAGAGTATTTAAGCGCCCAGTTTAAAAAGGAAACCGGAAGTACATTTACCGAAACTGTGCGGAAATATCGTATCGAAAAAGTAAAGGAGCTGCTGGTGGAGACGCATTTGAAAATGAACCAGATTGCTGAGCTTTCCGGGTATTCGGATCCGAAATATATGAGCCGGGTATTTAAGGAAGAGGTGGGAATGCTTCCCACCGAATACCGAAAAGAAATCCAATAAAAGATTAAAATTTTCCGCTTTTTTGGGAAATTTCCCCCTAACAGCGAGGAAAAAGTATGCTATTATGATTATGCTGAATAGAGATAGAATATTTGGATACACTGTTAAGAGACTAATGAAGGTAATGAAGGAGATTAAAGCAATGAATTGTTTTAACGTGACGTTCAGAAATCCTGAAGAGATCTTGAGCTTTTTAAACACTGTTGAGAAATATGATATCACAATGGACATGAAACGAGGCCGGCTTATCGTGGATGCGAAGTCGCTCCTCGGGCTCATGAATCTGGGGCTGAATAACGTTGCCGAACTGCGTGTGTACGGTGATGTAAGTCAGCTAAGGCAGGAGATTTCCAGGTATATAGCAGCATAAAATTTAGTCAACCCCTCCCCCCTCATAGTACTATTTTTTACGGATAACTCGCATCCGTTATATTGCTGTTATCGGAGGATGTTAGAATCCTCCAACGGGATTGTTTCCGTTGCCAGGCACGACGGTGACTTTTCCAAAATATATATCTGGGTCTTGATTTGAATGGCTTCCCGGCGTATAATATGCGCCGGGAAGTCTTTTTTCTATAAGAAATTTTTCTATAAGGAAATGAGGAAATTTGAGATGAGGAAGACAAAAGAAAGAAGATTATATTTGTTTGATGACAAGGCGCTGGCAGTCCTGATCGTACCGCTGATCATTGAGCAGTTTCTGGCGGTGCTCGTGGGCATGGCAGATTCGGTCATGATCGCCACAGTGGGAGAAGCCGCAGTTTCCGGCGTCTCGCTGGTGGATAACATCATGGTGCTGTTCATCAATGCGTTTTCTGCCCTGGCTGCCGGAGGAGCGGTGATCTGCGGGCAGTATCTGGGGCAGAGGGATGAAAGGCTGGCGTGCCGCGCGTCCACACAGATCGTCTGGTTCGTGACATTGGTGTCTCTTGTCCTGATGGTGATCATTTACTGCGGCAAATGGTTTATTCTGCATGTCGTATTCGGCTCTATTGACGCGGATGTCATGGGGCATGCTAATATTTACCTTCTGATCGTTGCCGCGTCGATCCCGTTTCTGGCATTGTATAATGCGGGGGCGGCTATTTTCCGGGCGATGGGAGATTCCAAAGCGCCGATGAAGGTCTCGATCCTGATGAACCTGATCAATGTGTCCGGCAATGCGCTTTTGATCTACGGGCTTCACTGCGGTACAGAGGGCGTTGCTATCCCTACGCTGATCTCCCGTATGACGGCAGCTGTGGTGATCATTGCAATGCTTGTGAATCAGAAGCTGCGTTTACATATCGACCGGGATTTTCACTTCCGGCCAGATGGCCGGATGATCCGGCGAATCCTGAGTATTGGAGTGCCGAATGGTCTGGAAAACAGCATGTTCCAGCTGGGCAAGATCCTTGTATTGAGCCTGGTATCCTCCTTCGGCACCTATGCGATCGCGGCAAATGCGGTCTGCAATGTGATCGCGATGTTTGAGATTCTGCCCGGTGTGGCGGTCAACCTTGCGATTACGACCGTCATTGCCCGCTGCGTGGGGGCGGATATGTACGACCAGGCGAAGTATTATACGAAAAAGCTGATCCTGATCACCTATGTCGGGATGTGGATCATGAATCTCATTATCGTGCTGCTGCTTCCGATCATTCTGCGGGTCTACAACCTGTCGGATGTGACTTCGGAGATTACCCGGCAGATTATGTATCTACATACCATAAGCAGTATGCTGGTTTGGCCTATTGCTTTCAGCCTCCCGTCTACTCTGCGGGCGGCGGGAGACGCCCAGGTGACTATGTACATTTCCATGATCTCTATGTGGGTATTTCGGATCGTGTTCAGCTATATCCTGGGAAAATACCTCGGAATGGGTGTGTTTGGCGTGTGGATGGCCATGATCATTGATTGGTGCTTCCGAGCGGTATGTATGACGATCCGCTATAGGGGCGGAAGATGGATGCTGAAAAAAGCAGTGTAAAATGTATAATATATTTTAAGCATCTAACCGTACAGCTGGAACTTTTTTATGAAAGCTGACGGGGATGACTTGGCAGATGCAATCAGGAACAATAAGGAGGAAACAGATGAAAAAAGAATTGGTGATCGTTCTGGATTTTGGCGGACAGTATAATCAGCTTGTGGCGAGACGTGTGCGTGAGTGTAATGTATACTGTGAGATTTATTCCTATAAGACAGATCTTGGGACCATTAAGAGCATGAATCCGAAGGGGATCATCCTGACCGGCGGTCCCAGCAGCTGTTATGAGGAGGATGCGGCCACTTGTCCGAAGGAATTATTCGAACTGGGGATTCCGGTGCTGGGACTTTGCTATGGCGCTCAGCTGATGATGCTGGAGTTAGGAGGCAGGGTCGAGCGTGCGGCTGTCCGGGAATATGGAAAGACGGAGGTTCTGATCGACAAGGCGGAATCCAAAGTGTTCCGGGGCGTGGAGGAAAAGACGGTCTGCTGGATGAGTCATTTTGACTATATTTCCCGGCCAGCCCCCGGATTTGAGGTGACGGCTCATACTGCGGACTGTCCTACAGCAGCGG
>Ga0137306_102611_pt1 | contig 14787 bp, 13 predicted proteins | sample Inofroosms_March_FD_97187 | JGI IMG/M metagenome (GOLD analysis project Ga0137306, IMG submission 97187) | Mouse cecal microbial communities from Vienna, Austria - N-Acetylneuraminic and N-Acetylglucosamine D2O microcosms_March | ecosystem: Host-associated > Mammals > Digestive system > Large...
CCATAAATGAGATCACTATATCTAATATTTTTTCATTAATTTCCACACCTAAATAACAGTACCGGCTAGCAATGATATTATGGCTTCTGGCTGCATAAAAACCGGTGACAATCTTTCCATTTTTATCCATGCCAATTGGAAATTGAGCTTTATTGCGGTAGAAAAAAGGCTTTTCCATGCCAATGATCGGATGAAAAAGAATCCCCTGCTCTTTTTTTTCCGTATCAGCTATAGAAAAACCACCAATGCGCCTTAAATTATTTCGTACTTTCTCCTCTTTGTAATGTAACTGCTGCATATAATCCAGCGCTTGGATCTGGCAGCCGCCACACTGACGCCAATATTTACACAATGGCTCGACACGATACATAGAAGGAGAAAGTATTTTTAACAGCCTTGCATATCCATATCGCTTTTTCATTTTTATAATCTTCACAAGTACCTGATCGCCAATCACAGCATCTTTTACAAAAAACGCGACCCCATCTGCTTTTCCAATCCCCTCACCATTGACGCTCATATCCTCAATTTGAAGCTGAAGTTCCATATTTTTTTGAAACATCTTGATTCCTCACTTAATTTTTTGATAATTATTCATCCATTCACCATTGACACTCATATCTTCAATTTATCAGTTAAAGGTTCATATTTTTTGAAACAGCTTGCAAGTCACAGACCTGCCAGTAGAACTGTCATACAACTCGAAAGAGCCTTTTGAGATTATGCCCTTCCTAAAAATGGAATTTCAGGCTCTTTCAAATAAAGCCGAAGAGCCTAATTTCCTATCTTTATCGGGTTCTGAATAGTTTCTTTTTCTGAAAGTTTATTCTTCACTGGTTTTTCGAATATTTGACTCAAATAAGCGATTATATCCCAACCAATCAGAATTACCATTTGCTGCTGCCAGAGCTTCCTTCATGGTCTGCATTTTAGCATCTGTGTTATCTGCAAAACTCAATGCCACTGCCTCCGCAAGGGCAGGCTTCTTGGGAGAACCATATTCTAACTCACCATGATGTGCCAAAATGCAATGCTTTAATTCATTTGCCAGCTTTACTGGAAAATTGGGAATTGTACGAATCCGTTCTCCCACCATTTCCGCACCAATCATAATATGCCCTAAAAGCTGTCCTGCATCTGTATAGTCATTTGCTGGAAATACGGACAACTCTTTTAATTTTCCGATATCATGGAAGATAGCCGCTGTCAGCAACAGATCTCTGTGCAAAAGCGGATACATTTTTGTATAGTAATCACATAATTTTACCACGCTCAAAGTATGCTCCAACAAACCACCCACAAAACCATGATGTACATTTTTCGCTGCACTGTGAAACTTAAACTTCTTTTCAAACTCGGCATCCTCAAGGAAAAACCCTGAACATAATTTCTTCAGATAAGGATTTTTCATCTCTTGAATAAAAGCAGTAAGCTCCTGATACATTTGGTCAATATCTTTTTCGCTGACCGGAAGATAATCCTTGGGATCATACTCTCCCTCACGAACCTTGCGAATACGTTTGACATTTAACTGTAGTGCTCCCTGAAAGCTGGTAACATCCCCCATAACAGCAATATAGTCAAAAGCCTCAAATTCATCAATTCCCTGAGAGTTTGGATCCCAGACCTTCGCATCCAATGTTCCGGTTTTATCTTGCAGAGTCAAGGATTCATAAGGCTTCCCAGCCTTGGTCAAAGCACTCTGCCTATTTTTACATAGGTAGATTTCTCCCACACGTTCCCCTTCCCGCAAAGTCTCAATGTATTTCATACACTTACTCCTCTCTGTATTTTCTCCACATTATCCTAAAATTTATTGTGTTATACTACAAAACAATTATCTTCATATGCGACTGTGCTCATCATTTTAAAATCCAATTATTCTGTATGTTACAATATCTTTTAAATACTATGCTTCCTATCGCAAAACCCCAACTGTCACAGTACAGTCTAGATCTACATAACTCTCACCATTTTGGCGCTTTACTGTGATTGTAATGACCTCGTCCGGCTTTTTTGTATAGATTTTTTGATAATATTGCTCCATAGAAGAAATTTCTTCTCCATTGATTGCTATCATCACGTCAGCTTCCTGCAGTCCAGCCGCCATTGCTGGTGAATCCAATTCCACTGACTTAATATACACTCCCTTGGGAATACCATATTCCTTTGCGATAGCGTTTGTCACTGTACTGACACGCAAACCTACATACGTAATGTCCTGATTGTTGGATAAATCCTGAATCACTTGTTTTAATTCAGAGATCGACAAGGCTGTTATTGTATTCCGGTCATCTTGATTACTATAATCCTGCAGCACCAACCCCACAATCTCGCCCTCTAAATTTATAAGAACACCACTGCCATTCTCACTTCCAACAATATCAGTAGTAAAAATCGTGTAATTTGTGTCTATCGTTGATACTTTATTTTGATAAGAAGTAATCGTGCCGCACAAAATAGAATAATTCGCCCCCAATGGACTGCCAATTGCCAATACCGTAGTTCCTTGAATAATATTATAAGAATTGCCCAGCACCGCAACCTCAATCTCTTTCATAGTCTCCTCGGGTATCTCTGTCAATGGAACACTGATAATCGCGATGCCTGTATTTCCATCATACTTTTTAAGCTGGGCTGAAACTTCTTTCTCATTAATAAATGTTATATTAATAGTCTGCGCATCAGCAATAATTTTTTTCTCAGTCAAAATCAACAGCTCCTGGCCATTATTCCCAATAATAATACCTGCGGAACGGTTCTTATTTTCATAAGGAGTATCAAACCAATCTTTACTGCTAGTCACTCCGGTAACTGTCACCACAGACTTATTGGCCTGCTTGCCAATCGCATATAACTTATCTTGAAGTTTTTGGTAATCTTCCAATTCTAATTTTTGAACTACAACCTTCTCTGGAGCTTTGGGTTCCTCTTCTTCCTTTTTCGATTCCTCTTCCTTTTGAGGCTCGTCCTCTTTTTTTTCTGAATCTTGTTCCACTGGAAGATCATCCTTGGGAATGTTGATTGTGGATTCCTTTTCTGGATATAGCCATTCTTCCATATAAGGCTTGAGCAGCACAAACACAAAACACGCTGCCACTCCAAAAACTACAGCACATAAAAGGTTATAGATCATACGAATTAACAGTCTTCGTCTGTTAATGGGTTTGTCTTTTATTTTTTCTTTGATAAAATCAAATTCCTGTTCATCATGCTCCCGTTGTTCCATAAACGCCCTCCTGTTCAAGAATGCCTTTTACTGAACAAGTTTACTCCAAAAATCCAATCTCCTTTTCTATTATACGTTTTTCCTGCTATTGTTGCAAGATTTTTATTTTTACGTTATAATGTACGAAAATACCCACAAATATGAGACTCATAAGTTCTCAATTCCAAACACCACCGGTAAATACCGCACTGATGCTTTTCTTACACTTATTGAAACGAGAATCACCCCTTTAGAGGTATTAAATTTATGAATGAAAAAGTATTTCGTACACTCGAATATAATAAAATAATCGACCTGCTCTGTGAGCATGCCACCAGTGCATCTGGAAGAGAGCTTTGCCAACACTTAAAGCCCTCTTCCGATTTAGACTGGATTCGGCTCGCACAGCAGCAGACTTCAGATGCATTGACTCGCATTTACCAGAAAGGTTCCCTTTCTTTTTCTGGCACACATAATCTTGGCGCTTCTCTGAAACGCCTGGAAATCGGCGGCGTTTTAAGTATTGAAGAACTGCTTCGAGTTGCTTCTCTTTTGGAAGTGGCAAAACGGGCCAAGGCATATTCCCGCAGTGAGCGGACAGACATGAAAACAGATTCTTTAGAAGAGCTGTTTTCACAGATCGAACCCTTGACGCCCTTGTTAGAAGAGATTCGTCACTGCATCCTCTCTGAAACCGAGATTGCAGATGATGCATCTACTAATTTAAAGAACATCCGTCGTTCCATAAAAAATATCAATGAAAAAATCCGCAGTCAGATGAACACTATGTTAAACAATAGTGATACCCGAACACACTTGCAGGATATGGTAATCACAATGCGAAACGGCCGCTACTGCCTGCCAGTCAAAGCGGAGGCAAAGGCACAGGTTCCTGGCATGATTCATGATCAGTCTGCCACAGGCTCCACCTTATTTATTGAACCTATGGCAGTCGTAAAATTAAACAATGATTTAAAAGAACTTTTCTTGAAAGAACAAGATGAGATTGAAGCAATCCTTGCCGCCTTGAGCGGTCAAGCTGCTGAATATATTCCTCAGTTGGAAAATAATTGCAAAATTTTGACAGAGTTAGACTTTATTTTTGCCAAAGGTTCTCTGGCAAAACAGTATAATGGTACAGCACCATTGTTTAATACCAAACACCGCATTCGTATTCGCAAAGGACGACATCCTCTGCTGAACAGCCATAATGTAGTACCTATTGACATCCGTCTGGGAGATGATTTTGACCTTTTGATTGTCACTGGACCTAATACTGGGGGAAAGACTGTCTCTCTGAAAACAGTTGGCCTGTTTACTCTGATGGGGCAGGCAGGGCTGCATATTCCTGCCAATGACCGCTCTGAACTCTCTGTATTTGAGGAAGTATTTGCTGACATTGGAGATGAGCAGAGCATTGAGCAAAGCCTTAGTACTTTCTCCTCCCACATGACAAATATTATTTCCATTTTAAAAAATGTAAATGAAAATTCCTTAGTTCTCTTTGATGAATTGTGTGCCGGCACGGATCCCACGGAAGGCGCTGCGCTTGCTATTTCTATTTTGTCAAGACTACACAATTATGGCATTCGCACGATGGCCACCACACATTACAGTGAATTAAAAGTTTTCGCTTTATCTACATCTGGAGTGGAAAATGCCTGTTGTGAATTTTCTGTAGAGACACTCAGTCCCACTTACCGGCTTCTAATCGGTATTCCAGGAAAAAGCAACGCATTTGCTATTTCTGGTAAACTTGGTCTGCCTGCGGACATTATTGAAGACGCCAAAAACCGCATGTCTGAACAAGATGAGAACTTTGAGGACTTAATTTCTGATCTGGAAGCAAGCCGTGTTACCATAGAAAAAGAGCGCCTAGAGGCAGAACAATATCGACAGGAAACCGAGCATTTAAAACGAAAGCTCCAAGAAAAACAGGAACGACTGGACAATCAACGAGAAAAAATCATTCGTCAGGCAAACGAAGAGGCTCATGCCATTCTTAGGGAAGCGAAAGAGGTCGCTGACCAAACAATCAAAAATTTCCACAAATTCGGGCAGACAAATGCTGGAGCTAAGGAAATGGAACAAGAGCGCGGCAGGCTTCGAGGGAAAATGAAAGATCTGGAAAAGAATATTTCTCTTAAACAACAGGAACAGACATCCAGCCACAAAGTTCCAAAAAACTTACGCATTGGCGATTCTGTAAAAGTGCTAAGTCTAAACCTAAAAGGAACTGTACACACACTCCCTAATGAAAAAGGGGATTTATATGTGCAGATGGGTATTTTGCGCTCTCTGGTAAACATTCGAGATCTGGTTTTATTAGAAGAACCGTCTCCTTTCGGAAATAAGAAAAAATCCACGGGCGCAGGAAAATTAAAGATGTCAAAATCCTCCTCTATATCCACAGAGATTAACCTGATCGGAAAAACCACAGACGAGGCCATTGCTCTTTTAGATAAATACCTGGATGACGCTTATCTGGCTCATCTTCCTTCTGTACGGATAGTCCACGGCAAAGGCACCGGCGCTCTGCGCAAAGCTGTACAAAACCATTTAAAACGATTAAAATATGTAAAATCTTTCCGTCTGGGTGAATTTGGAGAGGGCGACTCTGGCGTCACCATCGCGGAATTTAAGTAAAGGAGACTTCTATGGCAGCGAAACAGAAAATTCTCATTGTAGATGATGACGCCAATATTGCAGAATTGATTTCCCTCTATCTCACCAAAGAGTGTTATGATACCCGTATGGTTCATGATGGAGAAGAGGCGCTTCAAATCTATGAACAGTATGGCCCCAACCTAATCTTGCTGGATTTAATGCTTCCAGGTATAGACGGCTATCAGGTCTGCCGAGAAATCCGCGCCAAATGTAATATTCCCATCATCATGCTCTCCGCCAAAGGTGAAATTTTTGACAAAGTTTTAGGACTGGAACTTGGAGCAGATGATTATATCATTAAACCATTTGATTCCAAGGAACTGGTCGCCCGTGTGAAAGCTGTGCTCCGCCGTTATCAACCTGTGAAAAAGGAAAGCGCGCCTGCAAACATCAAATGTGTGGAATATCCAGACCTTATTATCAATCAAAGTAATTATTCTGTCCTCTATTATGGTCGGCCCATTGATATGCCCCCCAAGGAATTGGAGCTTTTATATTTTCTTGCTTCCTCCCCAAACCAGGTTTTTACTAGGGAACAATTATTAGACCATATCTGGGGATATGAATACATCGGAGATACTAGAACTGTGGACGTCCATGTGAAACGCCTGCGCGAGAAAATCAAAGATCACATGACCTGGAGTCTGTCCACTGTCTGGGGGGTCGGCTATAAATTTGAGGTGAAATCGTGAAACGTACCTTATACTTAAAATTACTAATTGGATATGTGATATTTGGTATTTTAGGCTTTCTCACAATCGCCACTTTCACCTCCAGACAAACACTACACTATATCAAATCAGACAATATTTCTAACCTCTACCGAGAGTCTAACCTCCTAGCTGGGAGCTATGCTTCCAATTACTACCGTGGTACGATGACGTTGGAGGATATCAAATTACATTTTCAGGCAGTTGCCACTTATTTAGATGCAGATATCTGGGTTATTGACGATGACGGAACCATATTAATTAACACCAATGAAGATACGAGTCACGAAGGAAGCGTTAAAAATTTTGATATTTCCACCTTTAGCAGCAGTTATTATCAATCTGGAAACTTTTTTAACACATTTTCTGAGGAAACTTTATCTGTTTTCTCTCCAATAACGATAAACTATAAGGTTCATGGTTATCTGGTGATCCACAAACCAATCACAGATTTGGTATCACTGAAAGATGGACTGATCAATATTTCCTATATGACACTGGCAATTATTTTTCTCTGTGCTTTTGTAGTATTGGGTTTGTTTACCTTCACTGTCTATCTGCCTATCCGTAAAATAACCCAGGCTGCCAAAGAATATTCGGAGGGAAATTTTGAAACTAAGATCTCCATCCATTCGAATGATGAAATTGGCTATCTTGCCGGCTCCATCAACTATATGGCAACAGAATTGTCTACTCTGGAAGAAGACCAACGAAAATTTATTGCAAATGTGTCGCATGATTTCCGTTCTCCACTTACTTCGATCAAAGGATATCTTGAGGCTATTATGGATGGTACAATTCCACATGAAATGCAGGATAAATATTTAAATATTATTCTTTTTGAAACAGAACGCCTCAATAAATTGACTCAGAGTATGCTGGAACTTAACAAGTACGGCTCTAAAGGCTCTATGTTAGACATTAGCAATTTCGATATTAACAACACTATCAAGATGGTAGTACAATCCTTTGAAGGTACCTGCAAAAAGAAAAAAATTTCTTTTGAGTTAATCCTCACTGGCCATACTTCTTTCGTATCTGCTGACATGAGCAAAGTTCAGCAAGTACTTTACAACCTGATTGACAATGCCATCAAATTCAGTCATTCAGATTCCACGATCACCATTGAGACGACTGAAAAAAATGAAAAAGTATTTATTTCCGTCAAAGATACTGGAATTGGAATCCCCAAAGACAGTATTAAAAAAATTTGGGAACGTTTTTACAAAACAGACCTTTCCCGAGGCAAAGACAAACGCGGTACTGGATTGGGTCTTGCTATTGTAAAGGAAATCATTTCTGCCCACAATGAAAATATCAATGTCATTAGTACGGAAGGGGTAGGAACAGAATTTATCTTTACGCTTCCTATGTCAAAAAAAGAACTCTAAACTTAAATACTTGATATATGTTTTTTCTTAATATCAATCAGAGTTTTCATCATCTATGATAAAACAGCTCCATTATATACTCAAATTTTTATCACATTCTTATATTATGATAAGATCTATGGAATACTACAAACGATGAAATAGAGGGAGATTTATGGAAACGACAACTGTACTAATCGTAGAGGATGAGGCGAAATTATTGAAAACTTTATCTGATTATCTTTCGATGAACCATTATAAAGTTTATCAGGCATCAGACGGGCTAAGCGGCATACAAGAATATACGATCCACAGAGGGGAGATTGACATTGTGCTACTAGATGTCATGCTCCCCTTTGCAGATGGCTATGAGGTTCTAAAACAAATCAGACTTTCTTCTAATGTACCTGTGATTATGTTGACCGCAAAAGAAGAAGTGGAAGATCAACTCAAAGGATTTTCCTACGGTGCAGACGATTACATTATTAAACCCTATTCTTTGTCTGTTGTGAGAATGCACATTGAAGCTATTCTGAAACGGCTTGGCTTTAATCAAAATATACTTTATGCAGGGGATATTAAAATTGATATAAATGCCAAAAAAGTTTATGTGAATGATACTTATGTGGAAACCACTCCCAGAGAATTTGAGCTTTTGCATATTTTGGTGAGAAATCGTGAGACGGTTTTGACCAGAGATTTTATCTTAGATAATATCTGGGGATATCATTATGCTGGAGATGTACGAACAATCGATACATTGGTAAAACAACTTCGAAAAAAACTAGGTAAAGCATCTTATATTCGGACAGTATATGGGGTAGGTTATTGCTTCGAGGTGAATGGAAATGAAAAAACAGATTAGTTTCAGGTTATTTTTTATCCAGTGGTTTTTTTTAGTCATAATGATTATTTTAGGGATCATTTGTTATGAACTGTTCTTCCCAGTTTATTATGATCTTATAAAAAACGCCCAAATTAATAATGCTTATCTGGATATCAAAGATCTTGATTTGGCAAATTTAGACGATTATTCAATATTTAGCGATTACGAAGAAGAGGGGCTGACGTTTGTCATTGCTGATGAAGATATGGAACCCATATATACTTCCCGCAATAATTCAGCATATACTGTCTACACAAATATCTCAATGAAGCTCTCTGAATTTTCAACCACTCCTGAGATCATTGAGAGAGACAGTAAACAAAAGGAAGTCACCAAGATACGAGCGAAGCTCAAACAGGATGATGTCAATTATTATATTGTCATCAAAGACACCGTGCATGGTTCTGCAAGGACAAAAATAATTGAAAAGTTTTTAATTGTCATTTTCTCAATTATTTTTGGAATTGGCAGTTTTGCTATGTTGCTTTTATCGAAACATTTTACTGCTCCCATTTTAAATTTGACAAACATTGCTGAAAAAATTGTAGATCACAATTTTCTGGAAAGAGCAGAAGAAAATGGAGCTTATACGGAGATTAATCGTTTGGCAAAAAGCCTTAACCGTATCTCCGATCAATTGGCTCAAAGTATGGAGCAAGTGGAAGAAAGCCGTGATTGGCAATTACGTCAAAATGTGCGTCAAGAACGAATGGAAAAAATGCGCAAAGATTTTATTGCCAACGCCTCTCATGAATTGAAAACCCCGCTCGCTGTAATTTCCAGTCAAACCGAAATGCTTGCATTGGTAAATAAAGATGAGCAAGAATACTATCTGACTTCTATTCAAGAAGAAATAGATAAAATATCCAGTTTGGTAAGCCGTCTTTTAGATACCACAGTTTTAGAACATCATATGGAAAATATGCTTCAAAAAACTTTGAATATGAAAGAGGTTATGGAATATATTATCATGAAATATGATGGATTAGCAAAGAAAAAAAATGTGCATATGGAGTCATTTCTCGCAGATGATTGTACGGTACATGGGGATCGGGAATATATCGAACAGGCTGTAAACAATTATATGATGAACGCCTTTGAACATACAAAATTCAGAGGCAGTATTCGCACAACTCTGCGTCGAGATGGAATGAATATTCGCGTAGGCATTTATAACACCGGAAAACAGATCCCCGCTGATGAGATTGAACATATTTGGACTGGATTCTATTCCAAAAGCCAAAAAAATCCAGAAAATCTCTCCCATGCTGGATTGGGATTATATATTGTTCAGAGTGTTGTCACTATGCACAATGGCAAATATGGTGTGGAAAATTTACCAGAAGGTGTCGAATTCTGGTTTACACTTCCGGCCGCTGAGTAAAATATTAGCACAATAAATAATAAGTAGCTGTAAATTCATTCTATGTGATATATGCAGATACTTATTATTTATTGTAATATCGTAAAATGATATATGAATATATCCATAGATCTGTTTGTTTCTATACTTTATGTTACAAGACAAGATCCACAGTGCCTCCCTCCATAGCAGCACCTCCTGTCAATACTGCTTCTCCAGAAAACTCTGCTAAATTGGGCGTTATCATAGTCATTGTTCCATCAAGAGCCGCCTGCATCATCATTTCCGCTTGTTGTTCTAATTGTTCCTCCGTCAAGTGAATGGCTTCCTCACTGAGTGCTATCTCCACTCCCTCTACTGGGATATAGACAGTTCCATAATTCTGCATAGGATTATTTTCTGCAGAGCATCGCCCCATATTTTTTTGATATTCCTCATCTGCCTCATTCATTTTTCCTCGTTCCTTGAGCCGATTCATGCGACGCTTCCTGAGCAATTCCTCCATATGCTGCCGTTCTTTTTGCACTTTTTGAACTTTGGCCATCTTCTGCTTTTGTTCCAAAACCATTTTTTTCTGCTGTACCTGATGTTTGATTTCTATCCTTTTTTTCTGTTCCTCCATCTTCTCCTGATGAGCATATCTCTTCTGAAGTTGTTCTTCTTTTTTTAGATTACGATTCTTCATCTGAGCACACTGTACCATCCGTCTGGCATGAGTAATGGCATTTGCAAGCTGCTTCTCATCAAATTGCCCACTTCCTTTCCATTTCGCCAATGAGCTTAATTTTCCCTTTGCCTGAACCATAACTCTGCCAGCACTCTGTGAATCATGCGCCAGCAAAAGGGCATTGCGTATCTCCCTTGGATTATAATTTAATTGTTTCTTAGGCATTTTCTTCTGATTGGCTTTCTTGGCGTTATTGGTTTTGTTCTTATTCTTGGAAACATTAACATTTTGAACTTTCCCGCCTGATAATCCCACACCAGCAGAAACACCTGAAAATTGATAAGACGTTGCTTTCATACGGTTTCCTCCCTGAAACGATTTTCAAAACAATTTTGAATTTGGATTCCCTTCCAAACTTTTGGGTTAAAAAGAAAAATATATTGATTACATCGTCATTTTTTTCCAAAAAATAAACCATCAGAAAGAATACATTTCAAATATTCTTTCTAATGGTTATTTATTTACTAAATTTATGCAATTCCGATTCTTATACTAACTCCAGAAGAACCTCTAACGCACCATCACCTTTACGCTGGCCGATTTTAACGATTCTGGTGTAACCACCATTACGGTCTGTATACTTTGGAGCAATTTCATCAAACAATTTGGTTGCAACGTCAATTCGCTTGGTGTTCTTCTTCTTTCCTGCGTTTTCAGCCGGAACAGATGTCACAGAATATAATACTTTGTACATCTGACGCCTTGCATGTAAACGGGAAGGCAGATCCTTTTTAATCTTCTTCTCTACTTCATCATAAACAGTAACTTTCTTACCATCTACAACTTCCTTTACTCTCTTGCCATTCTGATCTTTACGAGGAACCTTAGCAGTAACAGTCACTTCCTCAAAATTGTCCTTTTCTTTTACTGCCATAGCAATCAAGCCTTCTGCCACCTTGCGAATCTCTTTTGCCTTAGCTTCTGTAGTAACAATTTTGCCATTGTACAATAATGCTGTCACTTGATTTCTGATCAATGCCTTTCTCTGATCAGAGGTTCTTCCTAATTTTCTATACTTTGCCATTTTAATAATCCTCCATTTGCGGAATATCCGTCAACGCCTTTTGGTCTTACTCAACGAATACGAATCTGTTTTATGCCACTCTATTAGGGCAATACTGATACTATGGAATACACAAGGCTTCGCCTTTTGGTCTTACAAACCCTGTCATCTATGAATTTAAAAGAACGAAACAGCGGTACCCAAACGAACATTAGTAGTTCGTTGGGTAGCACCCAGGAGAAGAATTTCATTCTTCTCCGCTTATAAGCGGAACCCAAACGAACGTTAGTAGTTCGTTGGGTAGCACCCAGGCTCGGATTACTCTTCGCCTTATACTAGCGGAACCCAAACGAACGTTAGTAGTTCGTTTGGTATCACCCAGGAGAAGAATTTTATTCTTCTCCTGGGTTCAGTTGTAATCCTAGTTCTTTTAATTTTGCCAATACTTCCTCTAAGGACTTGCGTCCCAAGTTTCGAACCTTCATCATATCTTCTGGCGTCCGATTGGTCAACTCTTCAACTGTATTGATACCTGCACGCTTTAAGCAATTGTAAGAACGAACGGACAATTCCAGTTCATCAATATTCATCTCAAGAACTTTTTCTTTTGCATTGTCCTCTTTTTCAATCATGACTTCTGCCGTTCTTGCATTTTCAGATAAATCAATAAACAGATTTAAATGTTCACTTAAGACTTTGGCTGCCAGGCTCACTGCCTCATCTGGCTCCAAAGTGCCATTTGTGTACACATCCAGAGTAAGCTTATCATAATCTGTAATCTGTCCCACACGGGTATTCTCAATCGCAAGATTTACACGCTCAATCGGAGTATAGATCGAATCCACTGCAATCACTCCAATTGGCACGTCTTCACTCTTGTTCTTGTCAGCGCTGACATATCCTCTGCCTTTGGTAATTGTTAATTCCATATACAATCTGGAATCTGTTCCCCCATTTAAATGGGCAATTACCAAATCTGGATTTAAGACCTGGATATCTGGATCAACCTGAATATCTGCTGCTGTAACTATGCCTTCGCCTTCAAATTCAATATAAGCAACTTTAGACTCGTTTGTTGGGCTGGTGTTTTTTAATGCCAGATTCTTGATGTTCATAATAATTTCAGTTACATCTTCTTTAACGCCTGGAATAGAACTGAATTCATGCAAAACACCTTCGATTTTTACCTGGCTGACTGCTGCTCCTGGCAAAGAAGAAAGCATAATCCTTCTCAATGAATTGCCAAGTGTAGTACCATAGCCTCTTTCCAGTGGTTCTACGACAAATCGGCCGTACTTTTTGTCTTCTGAAATCTGCACAATTTCAATTTTCGGTTTTTCAAAATCGAACACTACAAAGTCCCTCCTTTTCGGGTATCGTTGCTTTTCATTTATTATTTAGAATACAACTCGACGATAAGCATTTCATCAACAGGAACGTCAATAGCTTCTCTGTTTGGTAATTCTTTGACCACACCTTTCAGATTTTCCTGATCCATCTCTAACCATTCTGGCACTAATCTTCCAGCAGTTACCTCAAGAACATCCTTGTATCTCTGGGAACCTTTGCACTTTTCTTTGATTTCAATAGTATCTCCAGCTTTTACAAGATAAGAAGGAATACTTACCTGCTTTCCATTGACTAATACATGCTTATGGTCAACAATTTGTCTCGCTTCTTTTCTGGTTCTTGCCAAACCTAAACGGAATACTACATTATCTAATCTGCTTTCCAGGATAATCATCAAATTCTCACCTGTCATGCCCTTCATCCTGTCCGCTTTCAGATAATAGTTGTGGAAAGGCTTTTCCAATACGCCATAAATAAATTTTGCTTTCTGTTTCTCTCTCAACTGAAGACCATACTCAGACACTTTTCTGTTTGCTCTTTTTAACTGTCTGTTAGACTTCTTATCTATTCCCAGATAAATGGGATCTAAACCAAGGGATCTGCATCTCTTAAGAACTGGAACTCTATTTATTGCCATCTTACACTCTACCTCCTAATTAGACTCTTCTGCGTTTTGGTGGACGACATCCATTGTGAGGTACCGGAGTAACATCTTTGATGCTGGTTACTTCCAGTCCACATGCCTGAAGTGCACGGATTGCCGCTTCACGTCCCGAACCAGGTCCTTTCACCATAACGTCTACCGTTTTCAGACCATGAATAAGAGCTGCCTTTGTAGCAGTTTCTGCTGCCATCTGTGCAGCATATGGAGTAGATTTCCTTGAACCTCTAAATCCCAGACCGCCTGCACTTGCCCATGATAAAGCATTTCCTTCAGCATCTGTAATAGTTACGATTGTATTGTTAAAAGATGACTGAATGTGCGCCTGTCCGCGTTCAACGTTTTTCTTTACGCGCTTTTTTGTCACTTTTTTCGCAGTGTTTTTCGCCATTTCTAAACTAACCTACTTTCTTCTTATTTATATTATCTTGTTACATTTCTTAATTAAGGAGTTCTGCTCGCTATCTCACAGAACGGCTTTCGCTTTACCTTTTTTATAAGGTAGTTACGCTCGACTATCTCGCTGTCTGCGCCCACCAAGTGGGCTTGCCACCGCTAAGTCTCGGTAACAAAGTTCGCACTAACCTTTTTCATAAGGTAGTTCTGCTCGCTAACCTCAAGCTGCGCCATAGGCTTGCTTTCGCTAATCTCACAGAACGGCTTTCGCTTTACCTTTTTTATAAGGTAGTTACGCTCGACTATCTCGCTGTCTGCGCCCACCAAGTGGGCTTGCCACCGCTAAGTCTCGGTAACAAAGTTCGCACTAACCTCAGTCTTCGCCTAACGGCTCGCCTTCGCTAAGTGCTCAATGCCTACTTTTTCTTATTAGCGACAGTTCTCTT
>Ga0137306_102612_pt1 | contig 14783 bp, 18 predicted proteins | sample Inofroosms_March_FD_97187 | JGI IMG/M metagenome (GOLD analysis project Ga0137306, IMG submission 97187) | Mouse cecal microbial communities from Vienna, Austria - N-Acetylneuraminic and N-Acetylglucosamine D2O microcosms_March | ecosystem: Host-associated > Mammals > Digestive system > Large...
TAAAAGGTAATGTTTCAAATTATCTATGTATGATTAACACTTAAAAATCTTTGAATTAACTGTGAAAATTCTTCTGCATTTGTTAATATAGCCGGATGCCCTCCTTGATTAAATATATATACTTTTGCTTCAGGAATAACCCTTGACATTTGTTTATATTCATCTTCAAGATCAGGTCTACACATTTTATCCTCTTTACTTCCAATCAATAGTGCAGGTACTTTTAAGTCTTTTAGAGATTTATGGAACAAAGGACGTTTTTCTCTAACACACTGCAATAGTGCTTCAGTATCAAGGTCAACAATTTTTTCCCAGTCTTTACCTTGGCACCATTGGTAAAACTGTCTTGCTTGCAAATCATTTTTTGCCCTTGCTCTCTCTGAAAGCACATTATCAGAAAAATTATCATGAAGTGTCCGTCCGTCAAAACTATCTGCTATAACTGTGCAAATTAGATCCGGTCGTCCTAAAGCAGCATTGATAGCTACCCATGCGCCTCCGCTCGTTCCAACTAAATTAACCTTTCCACAATTCAAATGTTCAATAAGAGCAACAGTCTGCAGCGCTTCATCATACCACATATCCGGCGAAAACTTTTCAATTCTATCTGATTGCCCATTGCCTAAAAAATCAATAAGAATACATCTGAATTTTTCAGCATATAACGGCATAATAATTTCAAACATTTTGGAAGAACCCGTATTACCATGTAAAAAAATAAGTGGCTCACCTTGTCCATATTCCTTATAAAAACACCGTTTATCTTTATAGATAAAGTATGACATTTTCAAACACCTCCTGCTTTTGTATATTAATCTAATTATAATTGTACAAACCATATTGTAGAACCTCACGTTCTTTCTTAAAAGAAAAATGTGCCACATACACTCCGTGACACATTTCTAAACTACATTTTTTCCTGCCTAAGTATTCTTTGTATGCTTTTCTCCGTCAAAAAATATTTTTCTGATAACTGTTTTATTGTCATTCCATTTTGACGGTCTGAATAAATTTGACTATTGCGTGAAGCTAAAACTTGTTTGGTATCTGTGTTTTCTCCCCATTGTTTTTTTGTTTATCTGCTTTTTGGGAATATAAATCACTTTACCATCTACATATTTTTGAATTTGTTCGATTAACTCCTTCGGCAATATATTTGTTGAGTTCTGACAGTCCATTCTGCACCTCCTAAATTGCTGATTTTAGGATTTGCAAAGGCTACTATCAATCAAAAACTATTTTACGTGCAATAGCCTTTGCTATGCACAAAACTTATTTCCCATAAATTTGACGCCCCTTTCTATTGGTCAAATATTTTTCTCTATCATCCTCTTGTTGAGTTCAATAGAACATCTACATTTTTATTATATACAATCGAACAGATAACAGCAATCCCTTTTCCCTCTTTGTGAAGTAAAAAGCTTCCTCGATCTGTGGGATTTCGTAAAAGCACAGCAGAATGCCTCTTACACTAACAATGTTAAACTTTTCAACCTGAAAGAAATGGCTAAGACTGTTTCTTATAAACAAGAGTATAGTTATGATCCAAGAATTCTCTGAAAGATAAATTATTATATAAAGAATAGAAGAGCATTCCAGCGGAAACATTCTGCATGAATTGTCCTTAATGTATTCCAAAACAATTGGTTTTTTGCAAGGAAGATGGATTAAGGTGAAAGCAGAAGCACAAGAAGTGGAAACTATTCAGAAATATATGGAACAGGTAGCGCAGACGAAAGTACAGGCTAAGTGGCGAGATATGGAGTTGTGCTTGCATAGGATGGGTGCTATAATGGTGGGGAAAAGAAATAAACATCGATATTTTTTGGTATCTTAGGATATGAGATTAACAGTAATATAGCTCGGGTGATAACACTGGTAATAGCAGCTAAGAAAGGAATTGTAATGGAAATACAAAATAAGAAAAATTATTTATATCATATTACAATCATTTTTAGTATGTTTTTGTTTGCTGCGTGCTTAACTATAAATGTGTTTCTTTGCAGTAATTATAATCTTTATGAATTATTAGATAAAACAGCTGTAATTGAGACGTGGACAATTTCTGAAGGTATCATTGTCAATGAAGATGGTGATGATGCCTATGTTAAGCCTTTATTTAAGGACAAAAATACTTTTCATACTGAAACTATAACGAAGAATATATGTCCGATACTTATGATTGTAGCTATTCCCCAAAGGTTCAGCCTGCTCCTTTTTCTTAATTATAGTTTTTTATTTTTCTTCTTGAGCTTATTTATATTCTTATCTGACAGATGGACATTGGTTAATCAGAAGATACGTTTGGACATTTGAATCAACTCCTTTTCAGATCATTGCAAATGTGATAGTGGTTGTAGGCCGTTTTAGGAATCAAACAATGGCTTTCTTTTCGCATGTAAATATGTGGTGCATATAAACCACATATTTATTATGAGAGTGAAGTGAAGCAAAGCAGAGATTGAATTGGAGGAATATGAAAGAAAAAATATATAAATTATTTCTTGCCCTAATGGTAAGTTTGTCTTTGGGTTCAAGTCCTATAGCCCAAAATGAGATACTCAAAATGCTTGAGGCTCTTTCAGGAGTACAAAATGTACAAGTTTATGAACTTGACGAAGAAGAAAACGAGTCCAAAGCAACAAGAAAGAAAAAGGAATTGCAAAATCATTTTTCAGATAGTTTATGATAGGAATTGCTCACTTCCAGCTTGTATACTTTTTGAAATATATTTTAATGTCTCTGTACGTTCTAAAACAGAAAATCGCAACTATATTTTCAAGTACATGCAGCATAATTTTTTCAGGCAGAGAGTAATCCCAGAGAATCACTCCTCTGGGATTACAAATTTATATCCTACACCTCTGATTGTCTGAATATATTCTGGGTGCCGTGGATCTGTTTCCAGTTTCTTCCGCAGGCTGCGTATTAAACAATAAATAATATTATCTATATCCTCCATAAATTTTTCTTCGCATACTGCACCGTAAATCTGCTCCTTTGTACACACCCATCCAGGATGTTCTGTCAGAAACCGAAGTGCAAGAAATTCCTGATGGCTCAGTGAAATCCGTTTATCCTTCCGATAGACTTCCTGCTCTTTTAACTGTATTTTTAAATCTTTGAAAAACCGTACCGATCTTGGCATAATTTTAATATGTTCCACTGTATTCTCATTTCCGATGATGGACCGCACACGATCCATGATGTATTCTTCCGAGTCTAAAAAGCTCAAAATCATAATCTTACCTATAAGTATCACCCCATTTTTACATTCGCACAAACATCTTCTGATAAGACGTCCTCCTGTCAACCCCTTCTGAATAATAAAACTGCCGGAAACATTCGGAATTATCATAAAATCTTTTCCAATAATAATTCGTCTTGTATCTATCCACAATTGCATTTGCATTTTCCTTACTCTTGCTTCGATTCAGGGCATATTTTATACCTTCCAGGATCGTCTCCGAGTAAGTGCCTTTTTCTTTATAAATCTTCAACATCATTTTGCTGACGTTATAAATCTCGGACTTATCATACGCTTCACCAAATAATGTACCGCATTGACATCAAAAGCCTCCACTGCATATTCACGGTAAGATGTTACAAAAATAATGCAGCTTCTGCAGGAAATCTGTCTTGCCATTTCAAGTCCGTCTATCCCAGGAAGCATTAAATCTAATAGGATGATATCAAACTTCTTTTTTGCTTTTACATTAAATCGCTAGTTTCAGCTCTACATATGGAGAAGAACGCAAAGACCAGCGAAATTACTATTAAAATTACTGGAAAGACCGCATTGTTCGCCATTGTAAGATCACCGACATTTGCCTGTGTCAAAATAATTAACAGGAAAGAGGAAATAATCGTTGCCTTCGAAGATTTCATTGCCATACCAATAAACAAAGCAATGAAACTCATGGAAACAACAACAATGGATTTTACAATCAGTTGAATATAAAAACCCAAACTTGCCATGTTGAAATCAATCGGAAATGATGACACCATGAAGCGGGAGCCTAATATAATACAACCATAAATTAATAACTTTGTGACAACAAGCGTCACAAAATTGAAACTCCAAACTGCAAGCATTTGAGAGATAAGAATTTTTTGCCGTTTAATCGGATAGGAAAACATCAAGTTCATAGTCTTGTTCTTGTATGCGCTGACAATAAAAGATGAGAGCATAACACTGGTAAAAATCAAAAAAGACATACTTGTAAACAGTTCAATAGGGGATGATATCGTACCGTTGCCAGGGGCTGCGTCGGGAACACCTGTGTCCGGATCGTTTGCAATCCCTAAATAAGCAAGCGCAAATATAAACAGGCAAAGGACGGCAGCCAAAATTATGGCATTTCTTGCATATTTACCGATATTGTTCTTTTTCCATTCCAATTTAATCAGCTTCAACATAATTCTTCACCTCCGCAGTCATTTTAAGAAAATAATCTTCCAATGTTTCAGCCTTTTTCCCAATAGCGATTACTTCAACATCGTTCAAAGCTAATACTTTTGACAGCTCCTGCGTGGAAACATGGTTGTCATAAATTCGGATTTGCCCGTCCTCAATAATCTTGAAATTTATCAATCCAAGTTTCTCACTTAACACATAAGCTGCCTTTTTTGTGTTCATTACAGATAACTCAATATAAGCTAAATTCATTTGCTCAATCTCTTTCATACCTATCTCTTTCATCATCATACCATGATTGATTACGCCGACAGTATTGGCAATACTTTCGATTTCTGAAAGTATATGACTTGAAATCATAATTGTAATTCCATACTCTGTGCAGAGTGTCTTTAACAGATCACGAATTTGCTTCATGCCAACAGGGTCAAGCCCGTTTGTCGGCTCGTCAAGAATGAGCAGCTCCGGTTTGCATAAGATAGCCCTCGCTATTCCAAGGCGTTCTTTCATTCCAAGAGAATAGTTTTTTACAGGCTTTCCCGCAGCCTTTGTCAAGTCCAGCATATCAAGGGCATTTTCAATGCTTCCATGATTATAATATCCCATATACTCGGAATGAAGTTTCAGATTTTCATATCCTGTCATGTGATCGTAAAAGGTGGGGAACTCAATAATACTTCCCATCCGCTTCAGCACCTCATAAGACTGCGGAGTAAGTGTTTCCCCAAAAATTTCTACTTTTCCGTCCGTGGGTTTCCAAAGGTTTGTGATTATTTTCATAACCGTAGTTTTGCCCGCTCCATTTGGTCCAAGAAATCCGTAGATTTCACCTTTCTTGATGTGGAGATTGACATTGCTGACAAGCTCTTTTCCGCCAATCGTCTTTGTAAGGTGGTTCGTTTGTAAAATATATGGCATTTCCATTGCCTCCTTTCTTGATACCATTGTAGCGGCTATTATTTTCAAAACTCTTGAATAAATCTAACAAATTTCTTTCGTGGCATTTTAATAAGATATTTTTTTTAGTTTGACTGTGAAAGTGGTTTTTACATAAGGAGTGCTTTCCAGAAGAATTTCCCCGCCAAGCTGTAAAGCCAGATTCTTAGCGATTGTCAGACCTAAACCATTCCCCTGTATGCTGCGGCTACGGGAATCCTCCATTGTAAAAAGACGGTCAAATACACTTTCTGCAAAGGCTTTATCTATTCCCTGTCCCTTATCAACCACATCAACAAACACACTTTTTTTATCTGTTCTAAGAAATACACCTAAATATTTTCCGTCAGAACCATAACGGATCACATTAGAAATCAAATTAAATAAGATACGTTGCAGGGCTTCTTTATTGCCTTGAATGTAGACAGCATTTTGGGGCAGATCAACATCCACTTGAAAATCTGCTTTTGTCAGCATTTCGTAAAAATCTAAAATGCTTTCACGGCATATTTCGCAAATATCTACTCTTGAAAGTTCTATATCTGTATCGCCGGCTTCTATTTTTGCCAACGTAAAAAACTGGTTGATTAGTTCCATAACGCTTTGCGCTTTCTGCTCTGTCTTTGCCAGCATTTCCTGTGTAGCTTCACCATTCAGCCGCATGATTTCTAAATATCCCAAAATAACAGTCATAGGCGTTTTCATATCATGGGAAATATTAGACAACATTCTTTTTGAAGCAATTTCAGAACGGCGGTAATCAGCTTTTACTTTCAAATGATTTTCCAAAAGGCGGTTAATTTGTGCCGCCAATTCCATAAGCGCTTTGTTCTCTGTGAAAAGCATTATTCTTTCATCACTATCCGTATCTATTATCTCGTTCAGTTTTTGCTGAATTTTCCACAATTTTGTTTGTGTACCAGTCCGAAACACAAACTGCTGGTAAAGAACAACAGCAAATAACAGCACAATGCAAAGACATAGAAAAAATATAATCGTTGCGTCGCTCATAAATTTTCCCCCAGTTTATAACCAATTCCCCAAACTGTAAGTACATATCGTGGATTACGGGAATCGTCCTCTATCTTATTTCTCAATCTGCTGATATGCACATTTACGGCATTTTCATCGCCAAGGTAAGCGTCATTCCATACAAGAGAGTAAATCTGTTCTTTTGTATAAACCTTCTTAGGATTTTGCAGGAGCAACTTCAAAATTTCAAATTCCTTTGCTGTCAGATCAACTGTTTTTCCTTTTTTTGTAAGAGTATAGTCAGATAAATTCATAATTAAATCTCCCGTCGTAAGGATAGCAGAGGTAACAATAGCTGTATTGTCATACTGTATCGTTCTGCGCAAAGTTGCTTTTATACGTGCTAAAACCTCTGCAACAGAAAAGGGCTTCGTAATGTAATCGTCCGCGCCCAAACCTAAACCTAATGTTTTATCACTTTCGGTATCTTTTGCTGAAATGATTATGATTGGAACAACACTGTTTTTACGGATATGTTGCATAACGTCCATTCCGCTGATTTTGGGTATCATTAAATCCAAAAGAACAAGATGAACAGGAATATCATCAAATATATTGCACGCTTCCTGTCCGTCAATAGCACAAACTACATCATAATTTTCTGTTGTCAAATAATTCTTTAACATTTCACTGATTTCTGCATCATCTTCAACCAGCAGGATTTTGTAATTGTTCATATCTGTTTATTTTCCTTTCGCCTTGCGTCAACAGGTTTTTTCGCATCCTTTGGTATCAGCCACATACGGCTAAATTTTGCTATGCCTGGTATGCGTTTTTCCTCGCATAGCTTCTGTACCCGTCTTTCTGAAATGCCCCATTTCTTTGCTGCTTCTGGAGCAGAAATAAACTCTAACATTTTCATTCTCCTTTTCTCCAATCTCTATCAGTACAATTATATACGGTTAGCCGAATGAAAACAAGATTCCCGTAATAAACTTTAGGAATTATTCAAGCTAATTAATGAAACTATGTAAACATATCCAAGAAGAAAGATGAACAGGAAAATGTAATAGGGTATAATCTATAATCATGGTAAAAAGACCAGTACCACAATATGACTTCAAGGATTTTGGGGCGGCTATCCTCCACGTTACCTTGCAAATATTGAGAACAAGGGGCCGCACCCAATCCAGCAAGCAATTGAATACAATCCACATATTCCTGACAATATGCCTGCTTTGCTAATACTCAATAAGTATCTTTTTCTTCTCTCCATCCGGAAATGTATATAAAAATACTGCCGCTGTATCCTTACATGCCCACAAAAACGGAGTAGTACACTCAATCTCCAATCCAGAATCCCCCGTCAGCATTTCAATCAGTTCTACCTTATCAAAGCATTTCCCATCGTCTATATCCATACTCTGCAGCTGTTCTTCAAGAACCTGATACAGTCCATCTTTCGTAATCGGATTCTCTAATATCTGCCGGAAACGAAATTGACTATTCGTAAACCGGTTTGTATTAAGTATCCGGAGCAGATATGCCGTCATCCGCTCCGTCATCACCTCATCAATCCCTACCACCAGTTCCTCATTTTCATTGCCACGGATTTTGGAAATCAGGGCGCCAATCACTTCGGGAAATACAATTACAAAATCAATTCCGCCATTGATACGGATTTTATATTCTTTCGCCATCTCGTTTTCAACCTTTTTTCATAACCTCTGTCCCTGCGCCAAAGACTATAGTCTGAGATTTTCTAAAAGACAATTGAAATAAAATATACTGATATACGGCAATCATCAGGCAGACTGCGATGTTAAATCCGATTATCAGATATTCATTGGAAGAAATCACTCCATCGTTCTGCCACAAAGTCATTGTATAATAAGCGAACATCAAAATTGTCGCCACCACTGTCGGAAGAACAAAAACTTTTTTTTCCTGTTCCTTTAAAATCCGATCCAGATATATCTGTCCGGCTCCCAGTTTCTTCACATCCATCAGTACATGTTTACTTTTCACGGCAACCGCAATACTTCTGGTATAACCAATCACACCTGCCGATACCAGACAGATTACTGCCACAAAAACGAATATCAATAACAGCGTTGCATAAGTCAGCACAAAATTTCTCTCCAAAAGCGGAATGAATACCGGATTATATTTCCAGTCAACTTCTATCTCCGGACGTTTTGGATAAAGCATAGCCGGTTCGCCGTAACCATAATTCTCATCCACATCTGCCCGGTATTCATCATAGGAGGCCATCACACGCATGCTGTTTGATACTGAATTACAATACCGTGCATACAATTCCTTAGAAAATGTGTAAATATCTCCTTCTTCTGAAATGTCAAACAATACCTGTGTCATCTGAAACCTTTTGGATAATCCCTCTTTTAACCCGGCAAAATCTTCATCATTTAAAATATAACTTGCAGATCCATCCTGTCCGCGGTCATAAAAGAAACTGCTGTATTCTACAGTCCCTGAAAAGACAAGTTTCTTTTTTACTCCTGTGTCCGTATTTTCTGCCATATCCAGATCTTCAGGTAAAAACCAATAATTTTCTGTATTGTTTTTTCGACTGATATACAGGTAGGTTCCCGGTTCTACCTGCACTTCCATTCCCGTTGCTTTGGAAAATCCACTTGCGCTGACAAAATTTTTATAATAATCCTTTTCACGGTATTCTTCCGTAAGCATACCATTTTCATCATAATTCTCTCTTGCAACGCCGCTGCCGAGCAGACGTGCAACTTCTACTTCCCGGTAATTGATGATTTTTACACCATACTCCGCAGCAACAGATTCTACATCATGCACCGTTAATCTATCCGCATCTCCAAGATAACGATAGGACATATCATTATCCTCGTTTGCGGCAATCGTTGCTCCCTGAATGCAATTTGTTGCAGAATAGAATATTGCAAATAAAGCCCCTGCCAGAAGAAGAGTGACAATGAGCATGTTGCGTACGACAGATACTCCCTGAAATTTCAGCATTCCAAACGAGATCAAGTGCCTGTAATACTTCTGAGGATTTTTTCCCCGCTTATGGACTGCCACTGAATATACCATGATCCGGTACAGACCGATCAATACTAAAATATAAAAAGCATAATGGAATCCTCCTAGCGTCATCTTAAAAACTGTACTGATTGCAAACGGAATAATCAGTCCGCCTAATATTCCCAATACAATCAAAATCAGACCGGCAGCCAGATATTTACGGTCAACATCTTTCCGGATCGGCTCTGTTCTCCGTTCCTCATTTAAAATCTCGATCAGATTTGCACGTTTCGTAAATCTGTTTGTCATTCCCAGAATGATAACAGAAACAGCCAAAACAAATAAAACTGAGCCAAGTAAACCAGATAAGGAGAAACCAAAACTGTCACTTTCCGCACTCTGGATCAAATTCTCGTAGAGCCTGCCAAAACCATATGCTATCATACCGCCACTCAAGATACTGACCATAGATAATTTCCCAATAATCATTAACATCTCTTTCATTATCGTTTTTGAAAGCGTACCTTTCGCCGTACCAAGCGCCATGAGGATGCCAACCTCCCGGCTCTTAAACCGCAGAAATAATCCTGCTGCATAGATGACAAATAACACACATCCTGTTACTGCCACTGCGTATATCATATACAGCATCTTTCTGGAATCCCCGCCAACCGGCAGCCTTCCCTGCACAAACGGACTCAGCATAAAAAGAGTCAGGGCTGATACCAATAATACAGACAGAGAAAAACATAAGCTGAACTGCCTGTAATTTCCTTTATTATATTTCTTGAGTTTATTTAAGACATTAAGCAGCGTCATCGTTCTCACCACCATTCAATTTTCTTAATACATTCAGCAGATCTTCCAAAAATGCTTTCCTGTTTCCATTGTTCATCAGCTCTGAATGAACCTTTCCATCTTTCATCATAATCACCCGATCACAATAGCTTGCGGAAAATGTATCGTGTGTTACCATCAGTATAGTTGCTCCCAGTGTTTTCTTCGCCTCAATAAATGCCTGAATGACCGCTTCGCTGGCTCGACTGTCTAAGTTTCCTGTAGGCTCATCGGCAAGGATCGCAAGCGGATCGTTCATAAGGGAACGCGCTACCGCTACCCGTTGTTTCTGTCCGCCGGAAATCTCTGCCGGATATTTATCCGCTATATGTTCAATTCCAAACAGCCGCAGGAGTTTCCCTGCTTTTTCCTCCATAAGCTTATAATCCTCTCCACGGATAACCTTCGGTACACACACATTTTCAAACACCGTAAGACCGTCAAGAAGCATAAAATCCTGAAACACAAAACCTAGCTGCTCGTTTCTCACTCTCGCAATTTCCTCTTCACTTAACCTGGAAAGGCGGATGCCATTCAAAGTAATCTTACCCTTATCATAAGGATGGAAACAGGAAATACAGTTGAGCATAGTTGTCTTTCCACTTCCAGACGCCCCCATAACTGCCACAAATTCCCTTTCTTTTACCTCAAAACAGACATCCTTTAATACCTCATATGTTATCCTGCCTGTTTTGTAACTTTTAAATAAATGATCTACTTTTAACATGAAAGCTCCTCCTTGTTTCTTGATATGATTAGGATACTTTAATGAAAAATTTTTTCAACATGCGTTGCCTAAACTAATATAACCATTGCCTAAACTAATCCAAAACTATACGGTAAGTTGTTCTGTATCGGATATTCACCAAATTTAACGCCAACGCAAAAAGCCACAAGATTTTTCTTAATCTAATGGCTCTCACAACTCTTATATTTCCGGTAATGGTATTATATGTTTCATTACAAACTTCCCGTTCTCCTGACGAATCACACACTCCCCATTATACTTCTCTACTGCCTTACGGATATTGGGAATTCCAAACCCATGCAGAAATTCATCTTCTTTTGATGTGCCTTTCATTTTTCCCATTACCGCATTATTCTCGAACACAATCATTAACATATCATGATTACATCCTGCTTTTACCGTAATCAGCCTCTGCTCCGGCGGTAATTTCACACTTGCCTCTAACGCATTATCAAGTGCATTGCCAAAGATTGTACTGATATCCAGTGGCTCAATAAAATCTCCGGAGGTAAAATCAATAACAGCAAGAAAATCAATCCCCTGTTCTTTTGCTTTCTTCACTTTATCCCGGATAATAACATCCAGGAAATCATTTCCAGTGTGAACATAGTCCTCATAATCTGAAATCTGCCGACGAAGCTCTGCCACCATCTGTTTTGTCTCCTGACTGTTTTGCTTCTCCAATATGAGCAGATGATTCTTCATATCATGGTACAGCGCACGCACACGTTTTTCATCTTCTTCTTTTTCCCTGTAATAGCAGAACTGCTCATTCATTCTGTTGATAGTAAATTGTTCTTGCTGTTCCACCTTTTTCAACAACGTATAATTCTTTATATATAAAAGCTGTACAGTGAATATAATTGCCAGGACACTGCTCATAATATGATGTTCCAGATTATAGTTTCCGCTTTTTATGGTTATATCGTCTAGAAATACGATTATTAGAAAAATGTAACTTACAAATATCAATATAAAATCTTTCAGAGTTGCATCATATTGGAAATTACGAAACAGACGAGATATTCCAAAAGACAGCAGGATCATCACGATAAAAAATCCAAAATATGTCTGCCATCTCATAAATATTTCATTTCCTATTTTCACAGTAAGAGGATCAAAAAAATGAGAAAGTATACCTCCGGCAATGGATTCTCCTAAAATAATCTCCGTATAGAGCAAAAACATGCAAATAATACTGTTAAACCATGTATCCCTATAACACAACTTAATAAAAATAGTTCCTGCAATAATGATTGCCGGCATTTTAAATGTCTGATCCCGAATCACCCATGTCCACATATATACAAAACAGAAAAATAATACACAAGGCAAATATTTCACATATTTATTTCTATTTTCTTTGCATATTCCTGTCATAATAAAGCCGAGTGCGATCACATCGCCTAACGTACCCAGAATATCCATTACTCGATAAATCCACATTACACTTTCTCCCTCAGGCCCCCCCTTCAATTTCCCCATCCCAATTCTTCACTTTAACTGCGCATTTTTCTTCCGGCAACGGCAAAATAATCTTTACTGTAAACCGTCCAAGTTTCTGTTGGATCAAACATTGACCGCCGTATTTTTCTGCCGCCGTCTTCATATTCTGAATTCCAAATCCATGCAAAAAACAATCTGATTTGGTAGTATGCTCATATCCGGATTCCCCCCGCTGACAATTATTTTCAAATACAATAGACAACATTTCCCGTACACAATCCGCTTTTACCGTGATCAGCCTCTGTTCTGGCGGCAGCTTCACACTCGCCTCTATTGCATTATCCAGTGCGTTGCCAAAGATCGCACTGATATCCATTGGTTCAATAAAATCTCCCGCGTCAAAATGAATCATGGCAAGAAAATCAATCCTTTGCTCCTTTGCCCTCTTCACTTTATCCCGGATAATAACGTCTAAAAAATCATTTCCCGTATGGATATAATCCTCATAATCTGAAATCTGCCGGCGAAGATCTGCTGCCATCTGTTTTGTCTCATCACTGTTCTGCCTCTCCAGGATAAGCAGATGGTTTTTCATATCATGGTACAAAAACCGTACACGTTCCTCATCTTTTGCTTTCTCCTGATAATATGAAAACTGCTGGTTCATTCTCTCTATGGTCTGTTGTTTTTTTGACTCCTGCTCCTGAATATAAACTGTATTTTTAGAATACAAAAAACTCACAGTAAAACTGACTATAAGAAATATATCAATAAGATACACTAACGAATTGGACAGTATTCCTAAGTTTTCGTATTCATAAGCAGATAACAGATTAACCGCTAATGCAATTGAAAAACTGAATGATACAACCAACGTATCTTTCCTTCCGAACCGATACCGCCAGTCCCTGACCAGCATATAAATACCAATTAATACGAATACCCTGATAATCAAAGTAAATACATATGTTTCCCACCGAAGCATATTTACCCCGTCTACTTCAACCAGCGTGGCATCCCCATATAACCACTGTACACAGGGAACACTGATTATTTCAGGCAGGTATGCTACCAGCAAAATAAACAATTCATAACACACAATCCCCTGAGAAATCGAATCCTTGTAAATCATTTTTAAACAAACAATGTAAACCACTGCTGTTAAAAAAATTTTATATGCACCTAATGATGTTAACCATGTTGTCATCCATGCCATACAAAAATTGGCACATACTGGAAGAAATTTCCAAAAAGCAGAAGAAAAACGAGGAATTTTGCATAAATGTATGTAAATTAAATACAAGCCGGCCACTTCTGACAGTGTTATAATCAAATCCAGAATATAATAAAGCCCCATTACAACCTGTCCCCCCAGTAATCCGCCAGCTTCTCCATCACAAGCTTACGTTTCGGCTGACTGATCGGCAGCTTCTCTCCAGTGGTCAATTCCAATTCCAGTTTTCCCACTCTTTTTACAAAGAAGAGATTCACCAGATAACTGGAATGACATCGCAGAAAATGAGCCTCCGTCAGCTCTGCCTCAAGCTCTCTCATTTTCTTATGGGAAATAATCTCGCCTTTATCCGTATGCAATTTTACATTCCGATTATACGTCTCCAGATACTGGAGCGTATGCAGATCTATCCTGTGTTGTCCTTCTCCATTCTGTACGAGAATATATTGCTTATCGTCACGCCTGTAATTCTTAAGCCACTTATCCAGTTCGTTTTTCAGACGTACATAGGTAATTGGTTTGATAATATAGTTCCAGGCCCGGTATTCATATCCTGCCAGAGCGTACTTTGCCAGAGAAGTCAAAAAGATAATGCTGACTTTCTCATCTTTTTTCCGGATACGTTTTGCCGCTTCCAATCCGTTCATGGTATCCATTTGGATATCCAGAAAGATAAGATCCAGTTCTATTTTATTACACTCAGTTAACTCCAAACCATTCTTAAATGCTGTTGTACGTATTTCTATGCCTGTTTCACCGGCATATTTCCGGATCATTTTTTCCAGCTCTGCCACAAAATCCTGCTCATCATCACAAATCGCAATGTTATACATGATGTTATCACCTCATTGGAAATCTATCTTTTCTATTATACTTTATCCGATAAAAATTCTCAATTTAAAATTGGGGACGGGGCATTTTTAAAAATGCCCCGTCCCCAATTGAATTTCCTCTTGATTCTGCCGTGAAATGTGATAAAATGATACAAGTATGCCAAAAAACATGTGTATATGAATATTGTTTTTGGCGATAAAATCATTGGGAGGGAAGTGAAGATATGAGAAATGAAAGAATCAGCTGGGAAAATTTTTTCCGCACTGTGTTTACGATTGCACTGCCTATTGCATTTCAGAATTTTCTGTCCACAACTGCGAGCATGGTGGATACCATTATGA
>Ga0137306_102613_pt1 | contig 14775 bp, 10 predicted proteins | sample Inofroosms_March_FD_97187 | JGI IMG/M metagenome (GOLD analysis project Ga0137306, IMG submission 97187) | Mouse cecal microbial communities from Vienna, Austria - N-Acetylneuraminic and N-Acetylglucosamine D2O microcosms_March | ecosystem: Host-associated > Mammals > Digestive system > Large...
CCTCAGAGAATCCGGCATTCAGTCCGCCGTTCCACTGCATCGGCGAACGGGATCCTGTACGGATATAGCCGCCTTCCACAGACACCACATCCTTGAGATACTTCATGCCAAGTTCGTCTCCATAATAGATGAACGGCGCACCCGGCAGCGACAGGATGAACGCGAATACGATCTTCACCTCTCCATCGTCCAGCCAGTTGGTGAGACGCTCCATATCATGATTGCCGGACGGCATACAGATCATACCTCTGCCGTTGGTCGGCTCATAGCATTTCTTATAATAATCGATGAATGCCTTCGCATTACCCTTCCCCTCACGGGAGAAATACGGATTATCCGCATGGTACAGATCCGTATAGTGGCTCGGTCCGAAGTGGAGCATGAAATCCATGTGATATCCGGACCTTAAGGACCTATCCGGCTGTCCCCACTCGGAGATCATAGCCGCCTCCGGAAATTCCTTATCCAGGAAATCACGGAAATCGCTCCACAGTGCAATCGTACCTTCCTGCTCGGGATCGTTCTTCACAAGAGAGCCCGCCATATCCACACGGAATCCGTCACAGCCCATCTTAAGCCAGAACCGCATCACATCCTTGATTGCCTCGCGGGTTGCCAGCGCATCCTCCGAATCCATAGGCTGCTGCCAGTGCGGATTCTCTACCTTATAGCATCCGTAATTCAAACATGGCTGATGCGCATAGAAATTCACCGCCACACAGCCGTTCCTCTGGCTCATTCCCCGAAGGAATCCCCGGATGTTCTCATCTCCTTCGAATTCCGTCCATGCATCGTCCGTCCACACGTACCGGCCTGAGCAGGAGTTCTTCTCCGGTTTTAAAGATTCCTTGAACCACTCATGCTCCCAGGACGTATGCCCCGGAACCAGATCCAACAACACATGCATATCCCTCTTATGGATCTCATCAAATAACCTCTTAAGATCTGCATTGGTTCCATAGCGGGGAGCCACCTTCATATAATCAGATACATCATATCCCGCGTCCAAAAACGGCGACTCAAAGCAGGGGTTCAGCCAGATCGCATTGCATCCAAGCTCAGCAATATAACCCAGATGATCGATGATCCCCTGGATATCCCCGATTCCGTCCGCATTCGTATCCGCGAAAGACTGCGGATAGATCTCATAGAATACTGCATTTTTTAACCATTCAACCATTTTATCTACCTCTTTACTTACATTCGTGTAACAGCTTACCAGCTATCTTTCGCTAATGACAGATCGCCTTCTCTGTCTCCTTATCGAAGAAATGTGCTTTCTCCATATTGGCAGCGATCTTAGCAGCCCCTTTCTCAAGCGGTTTCTCCGATGACGGGATCTTCACGGTCACCGGAATATTCTCTACCGTCAGATGCAGATGGTAATCCGCCCCCATCAATTCACTGAAATTCATCTCCGCATTCAGCGTATTATCCTTCGTCATCTTCTCCTTCGGAAGAAAATCCTCCAGACGAAGTCCCATGATCACAGATTTCCCGGCATAAGGCGCAAGAGCCTTCTTCTTGAAATCCGGTACCAGAAGCTTATTATTCTTAACGACCGCATAGAGGTTACTTCCCTCCTGTACGATCTGCGCATCCATGAAATTCATCTGCGGGCTTCCGATAAATCCGGCAACAAACAGATTGTCCGGCGTATCATAGAGAACCTGCGGCGTATCAAACTGCTGGACGATCCCTTCCTTCATAACCACGATCCGGTCGCCCATCGTCATAGCCTCCGTCTGGTCATGGGTAACATACACGAAGGTAATATCTAACTTCTGATGAAGCTTGGCGATCTCCGTTCTCATGGAAGCACGAAGCTTGGCGTCCAGATTGGACAGCGGCTCATCCAGAAGGAACACAGCCGGGTTGCGGACCATTGCACGTCCAAGCGCCACCCTCTGGCGCTGACCGCCTGAGAGCTCCTTTGGTTTGCGGGTCAGAAGATGCTCAAGGTCCAGGATCTTCGCCGCCTCGTGTACGCGGCGGTCAATCTCAGCCTTATCTTCTTTGCGCAGATTCAGACCGAAAGAAATATTCTTATACACATTCATATGCGGATAGAGCGCATAATTCTGGAACACCATCGCAATGTCGCGGTCCTTTGGCGGTACCTTGTTCACAAGCCGGTCGCCGATATATACTTCACCTTCCGTGATGGTCTCAAGCCCCGCGATCATACGCAGAGTGGTGGACTTCCCGCATCCCGACGGGCCTACCAGGATAATGAATTCCTTATCCTTGATCTCCAGGTTCAGATTCGGGACAACCGGAGATGCCGCTCCATCATAAGTCTTTGTTACATTTTTAAAACTGATCGAAGCCATAATCATTCTCCTCCAAGTTATTTTAGTCTTCTATTCAGAAGAAGCCTGCATGCTCCTCGTCAATGAACAGCGCCTCACTGGGAGCTTCATGGGCCGCCTCTAACTTCTCCGGATCAATCATCTGAAATGCCTTATTAAAGAAGATACTGTTCAGATATGCTACGATCCCGAATCCCAATGTCCCCCACAGGAACACTGCAAGGCTTACACCGTTTGGATTCATGAAGAAGGACAGATACACAGCACCCGCCGTAAGCAGGATACTGAGCACAGTCCACGGCAGCGCCGCGATACTTAGAAGCCATGCATTTTTCAAGGTATTTCTCACACTGTTTCTATATCTTGCCTGCAGCGGGAAAAGATACTGGAATCCGAACAGGAAGATCACGCACATCATGAAGAAGCTGATTCGGTATACTCTTCCCATCGTTCCCGTCATGCTGGTTACAATAAAGTAATAGATTCCAAGGAAAGCGGCCGCCAACAGACAGATCATCCAGATCGCCGTCCCCTGTCTGAAATTCTGCTTAAACGCATTCCAATACTGCTTCGCGATAATGTCGTCCTCGTCTTCGTCCCAAATCGCCTGCATACAGGCAAATAATGCCGACAACGCCGCCCCGATCGTAAAAAGCGGCAGGGAAAACAGGCAGAACAACACATTACACAGGAATATATTCGCTAATTTCCCCAAATTGTACATCAAAGGGCCATTCATATCAAACAAACTCATCGCAGACTCCTTCCATATGAAATATTTACTTGATCGCACCTTCTACCATTCCATTCATGATCTGCTTCTGTGCAACCAGGAAGATCACGATCATCGGAACAATAGCCAGAAGCGCCGCCGTCAGGATCAGATCCCACTGTTTTACATAGGAACCCACAAAAGCCTGCACTGCAACCGGAAGAGTCTTGACCTTGCCGTTCTGTCCAAGCATCAGTGAAGGCAGCAGGTAGTCGTTCCAGATCCACATACCATTCAATATGGTGACCGTCGTGATGACCGGTGTCAGAAGCGGGAAGATGATTCGGAAAAATGTTCCTTCCGGGGAGCAGCCGTCGATAGCCGCCGCCTCTTCAAGCTCATAAGGGATACCCTTGATAAAACCTGTCAGGATGAATACCGTCATAGCTCCTCCGAATCCGCAGTATGCGAACACAATACCCGGGATGGACTGCAGCATAGAGATCCCTATGAACTGGCTCACATCACGGAATGTAGAGATCAGAGGAAGCATAACAACCTGGAACGGAATGATCATGGATGCAATGAATACCATATAGATAGCCGTGGACCATTTGGTCTTATTCCGGCAGATCACCCACGCTGCCATGCCGCCGAAAAGCGCCAGTAATACCAGAGACAGCACCGTAATGATCACTGATGTTCCGAATGCATACCAGAAGTTAAAGTTGGAGTTGTTCACTACGGCAGAAATATTCGCCATCAACTGTGAAAAGCTTACCCCGCCAAAGCCTACCGGATTGGATACGATGCCGTTGGCATTCTTAAAGGTATTCAGCACAACCAGATAGAACGGGAACAGTGTGTAAACTGCAACTATCGTGCCAAGAATTGTAAAGATTATTTTGCTGGATTTCTTCATTTTCATTACAATTCCACCTCCTTGCTGTTGGATATACGAACCTGAATGATCGATACACTTGCCAGAATGATGAAGAACAGAACGGCTTTCGCCTGTCCAAGTGCATAACTGTTCTTCGTGATCGCCGTATTATAGATATTAAGGGCGAGCATCTGTGTACCGTTGGTCAGATAACTTCCCATGAAATCTGCCACAGATCCGGTACCGTTGGTCAGCGCCATATTCACGTCAAACTGCTTGAACGCTGATGTCAGTGTCAGGAATGTACAGATCGTAACTGTAGAAGCGATCATCGGAATCTTGATCTTGAACAGCGTCGTCAGCGCATTTGCCCCGTCGATCTGTGATGCTTCCAGCACGTCCTTAGGAACGGTCGTAAGTCCCGTCACATAGATCAGCATGATATAGCCGGCATACTGCCAGATATATACGACTACGATAGCGGCGAACGCTGTCTTCGTATTTGCCAGAATCGAGTTCATCATTCCCCACTTGGATGTGATCTGGATCAGCACATTGTTGAACACGAACTGCCAGATATAACCAAGCACGATACCGCCGATCAGGTTCGGGAGGAAATAAGATGCCCGGAAGAAGTTGATCCCTCTCATCTTCGACGTACAGAGCAGGGCAAGCATGAAACCAATCACATTGATCAATACCATGTTAAATATAACAAATAAAAATGTAAGCAGCACGGACCATACAAAAGAAGGATCCTTGAACATGGTCGCGTAATTGCTGAATCCCACAAATCCTGTCAGCCGGATTCCATTCCAGTCTGTGAATGAATATACAATACCAAGCGCCAGCGGAATCAATACCGTCACGGCAAATGTAAATAACAGCGGAAACAGGAATATAAAATTAATAATACTGCGGTGATGTTCTACGGTCGGGAAGAAATACAGACCGACTAGGAATACGATTGCTCCGGCTACCAGAAGAGGCCCTCTGAAGCCGGCGCTGCTGCCGCTGAAATCTAAAACCAGCGCGAACGCCAGGCCGGCAATTCCGGCAGCAAGAAGAACATAGGACAACAGTTTCGTTTTATTTGAGTTTTCAGCCATTGTTACAGCTCCTCTCTCTCATTTTTTATCAAAAAGGACGGCAGCCGCCGCTGCCGTCCACCTCTTAAATAGTGGTCTAATTCCAAGGTTCACCCTCGTAAAATTAGTTCGCGTAGCAAGCCTCACTAACCTGCTGGATTGTCTTTATAAAGCCTTCTGTGTCCAGAGCCCCTGAAGCATAGTCTGCAAATACCTGACCTGTGTAGTTCATTGCATAGCCTTCCTTCATATCAAGCCAATGCCAGGATGAAGTCTTCTCTGCTGAAATATAATCTACCATTGCCTGCGCAAACGGATCTGACGCAACGTAGGTGCAGGATTTAAACGGACTGATGAAACCGGCTTCCTCAACCAGTACCTTCTGAGCCGTATCCTCCGACATCCACTGTAAGAATGCCTTTGCCGCATCTACATTACCCTCGGAATAGATGGACCACCAGGAAGGTGAATTTGTGAGGATCGTATCGATACCGTCCTGGAACGCATAAGGAATCATTCCAACCTCGAAATTACCTGCCGCATCATATGCATCCTTGTCATCTGTAGTCATGGTAGCTCCGATCCAGGAACCCTGTGTAACGAAAGCATATTTACCGGATGCGAAATTCAGGATCTGCTGATCGTATGTACCGGAAACCAGTAACGCCGGATCTGAATACTCATTCAGGACGCCTACATACTCTGCAAAATCAGTAAGACGCTCTTCATCGAACTTCCCGCCGTCATTCAGAAGATCAATATAAGTCGTGTCATCACGCTCCAGGCCTGCATCCAGATAATTAGCAAACACATGCTGCCCTGTTGACCAATAGAGATTCGTAGGTTCTGCACAGTATCCTACCACTGCCTCAAGTCCAAGCTCGTCTTTCTTAGAATCAAGAGTCTTGAATGCTTCTTCAAGCTTCGCCGTATCTGTAAGCGTTGCAGGGTCGATCTCGGCCTTCTCAATGATGTCCTTATTATAAGCCAGTCCAATTCCCTCTACAGTGTAAGGATATCCGATGGTTCCTTCTTCTTCGTCCACGTACGCGTTATCTGTGTCAGAAGCCCATTTCTCATCGCTCATATCTACCAGCATTCCGGACCAGTTCTTGAACTCAGGTCCAAGTGCATTGACAAAAATATCCGGCATATTGCCAGCCTGATAATAACCCTTGATGGTTCCCTGGATATCAACGCCGCCGCCCATAGACTCGATCTCTACCGTCACACCCGTCTCTTCCTTGTACATCTCAGCCAGCTTCTTCAAAGTGCCGTCTATCTCGATCTTACCATTAACCAGACGGATCGTATTCCCGTCTGAACCAGATGAAGAACCGCCTGAGCCGCCGTCACCGGAATCTCCGCCTGATGAACCACATGCCGCCAAACCTAATACCATTGTTGCTGCCATTAATGCTGCAATAACTTTCCTTTTCATTTCGTCCTCCACAGTTATAATTTTTTAACCTTTTGCGCATAAGGTATCTTATTACATATATTAGCATTTATTTTATAATATTGCAATATCTTTTGCGCATAAGTTTTAAAAAAATATGTCTAAAGACATATTTTTATTTATATTATACAGTTTTTTTCTAAGTTTATTATGCAAAATCACAATACTTTCGCTTATGCGCCAAAGTATACTTAACCAAAAAACCTGCAGACGGAAATGATCTATATCCTCTCCGCCTACAGGTCCCTACCTGTAAGTTCTTTCTCTTCTATTCGTCTACACCGTCGTCTATGCCGCGTTCAGGCTCCATGCTGTGTTCCGGATTCCCATACGCCGAGATGGTCTTCACGCTGTCCCTCACTACAAGCTCAACAGGCAGCTTCACATCCCACTCTGGAATCTCTTCCTCCTGTATCATCTTGATCAAAGTATCTACCGCAAGGCGTCCCCGCTTCGCAGGATCCTGGCGGACCGTTGTGAGCGCAGGCCGAATGATCCTTGAGAGCAGCACGTCGTCAAACCCTGTAAATGACAGATCCTCTGGGATCCTCACTCCCCGGTCGCTGAAATAACTCATCAGCAAGACCGCCCAGTAATCCGAACAGCACATGAAGGCTGTATAATTCCTGGACAGATAGAACAACTCCTCCATACTGGCCTCTCTCTCCATCATCTCGGCACGGATGATCAGCAGATCTTTGGAATCTGCCTTGAGTCCATACCTGGCCAGAGCCTTCTGGTGTCCGATATAACGGATATAATCTACGCCTTCCATATTATCCGCCAGAAATGCGATCCTTCTGTGTCCGCGTTCGAGAAGGTGGACGGTCATCTCATAAGCCCCCTTCTCGTCTTCAAGCCCCACATTCACATAATTCATAATGTCTCTTGGCGCATAGCTGTCTATCAGAACGATCGGGTTCTTATACCTGCTCTTGATCTTGACAAAATCATCATGCAGGATCCCAAGCAGAATCAACCCGTCTGCATTCCATGTCAGGATGTTCCTGATCAGCTCTGAGATATCGTCTGAAGTATAGATCATCATGAAATATCCCCTGCGGCGAATCTCTGATTCGATTGCCCCAAGCAAGACACTGAAGAAAGGATCTGCTATGATGTTGTCATACTGGTCCTTCCTGCCCTTCAGAGAGACACCTATGATCTTCGAACACTTCTGCGTCAGACTTCTTGCGCTGTTGTTCGGTACATAGTCGTACTCTTTAAGTAATTTCTCCACCTTTTCCACCGTCTTCTGGGAGACCTCGCTCGTCTTCCCATGAATAACATTCGACACTGTCGTCGTGCTGATCCCCAACATATCAGCCATATCCTTGATCGTTATCATATAACACCTCCGTAACGATTCTTCGTGTTCAAATCCATTAAAATTATATCATAAAACATTTACTGCAACAACATCAAAATCCGATTGCACTTTTCCCCAAAAAGAGGTAAATTATTACTAGAGAGATTCGATGCAGAAGACAGCTTTCGTCCGCTGCAGGATATAGGAGGTAACATATATGAAACGAACAGCAGGGATCCTACTCCCCATCACCAGTCTGCCTTCCCAATACGGTATCGGCGGTTTTACTCAGAGTGCATATGACTTCATCGACTGGCTCAAGGAAGCCGGACAGTCCTACTGGCAGATCCTTCCCCTTGGCCCTACCAGTTACGGCGATTCCCCTTACCAGTCTTTTTCTACCTTCGCTGGCAATCCTTATTTCATCAACCTGGAAGCGCTGGTTGATGAAGGCGTACTGCATAAGGAGGAATGCGAAGCGGCAGATTTTGGCAGCGAACCCGGCGCCGTAGATTACGAGAAGCTCTACAAAGCACGCTACACCCTTCTCTACAAGGCTTACCAGAGAAGCTGGATCACCGAGAACCATGACTACCAGCATTTTGTGAGGAAGAACAAATGGTGGCTTACCGATTATGCCCTGTTCATGGCGATCAAGGAACAGTACAATAACGTTTCCTGGGACCAGTGGCCCGAAGATATCCGGCTGCGTAAGGCTCACGCCATGACAGAGTATTATAACGAATTGTTTCCATATGTTGAATTCCATCAATATATGCAGTTCAAGTTCCATGAGCAATGGAGCGCGCTCAAGGCTTACGCCAACCAGAAGGGGATCCGCCTGATCGGAGATATCCCCATCTATGTGGCGATGGACAGCGCGGACACCTGGGCCCACCCAGAGCTGTTCCAGTTAGATGAACAGAATGTACCTCTCGCAGTGGCAGGCTGCCCGCCGGACGGATTCTCTGCCGACGGTCAGCTCTGGGGCAATCCGCTCTACCGCTGGGAATATCACCGTGATACCAATTATGAATGGTGGATCTCCCGTCTGGCATACTGCTTCCAGATGTATGATGTACTTAGGATCGATCATTTCCGGGGATTCGATGAATATTACTCTATTCCATACGGAGAGAAGACGGCAGCCAACGGACACTGGGAGAAGGGTCCCGGCATCGAACTGTTCCAGTGCATGGAGCAGCATCTGGGCCGTCATGAGGTGATCGCCGAGGATCTTGGCTACGTGACAGATTCCGTCCGCTGGCTGGTCCGCGAGACCGGCTTCCCGGGGATGAAAGTCCTGGAATTCGCTTTTGACTCAAGAGATACCGGCTCTGCCAACGACTATCTGCCCCATAATTATCCGGAGAACAGTGTCGCATATACCGGAACCCATGACAATGAGACGATCGTTGGATGGTTTGATACCATTACGCCGGAGGAACAGAAGGCAGCAAGGGATTACATGTGCGACCACTATACTCCCAAGGACCAGTTATACAAGTCCTTCATCTCCCTGGTAATGCGGAGCAACGCCAAGACCTGTATCATTCCTATCCAGGATTACATGGGGCTTGACAACAGCTGCCGGATGAATAAGCCTTCCACGGTTGGAAATAACTGGAGATGGCGGCTTAAGAAGGAAGATCTGACGGAAGAATTGAAGGAAGAGATACGCACGGTCACGAAGAGATACGGGCGGTTGAATTAATATTTTTAATGGCTGATAAGTATCAGGTGCAGTTATGAATTTAACTGCACCTGACTATATACCAATATCTTAGTCTGAACCTGCCCCAGAGATTTTCCTGGTGGCAGGCGGCTTTTGCTCCTGCTGAGTATGCGCCTTACTGCGCGCTGCAGCTCCAGCATTTTTCTTCCTTCTCTTCGGATGCGTCCCATTAAGCTCCCAAAATCATATCCATGCTTATAAACTCCGTAATAATAGAATCTTTTTAATTATGTAACATTATACCAATATTTCTTGATTTTGAGAATGCTTTTTAATATAAAACTACTTACAAATCCTCAAACAAATGTTATAATAATTGTAATTATTCATAATATTTTATACAAAAAGGAGGAATGAACGTAAAATGAGTAGATTAGAGATTGACTCTCCAAGCCGGGCTGACATCGTGATAGAAGGTCTTTACAAAGATTTGGAACGTCGGATCGAATCCAGTCCGCCGGGATTATGCCCGGTAGATATGGCGAGGGCATTTTTGGAGTTATGTCATGCACAGACCTGCGGCAAATGTGTGCCGTGCCGAATCGGGCTTGGCCAGCTTAACCACTTGATCAAGGATGTCCTTGACGGGAAAGCAACCATGGAAACCCTGGATATTATGGAGAAGACAGCCGTGTCCGTTATGGAGTCCGCAGACTGCGCGATCGGTTATGAGGCTGCCAATATGGTGTATAAGGGACTGATCGGATACCGGGACGACTACATTGAACATATTGAGAGAGGACGATGTATCTGTACATACAGCCAGCCGGTACCCTGTGTATCCTTGTGCCCCGCCCGTGTGGATATCCCGGGTTATATCGCGCTGGTCAGGGACGGAAGGTACGCGGATGCTATACGCCTGATCCGCAAGGACAATCCGTTCCCTACAACCTGCGGCTTCATCTGCGAGCACCCCTGCGAGGCAAGATGCCGCAGAAATATGGTAGACGATGCCATCAACATCCGCGGCCTTAAGCGCGTGGCGGCAGATTTCGCAGGAGAGGTCGAACCTCCGGCATGTGCCGCGAGCACCGGCAAGAAGGTGGCGGTTCTGGGCGGCGGCCCGTGCGGCTTAAGCGCAGCTTATTATCTGCAGCTTATGGGACATCAGACCACCGTATACGAGATGCTTCCGAAGCTTGGGGGAATGCTGCGCTACGGTATCCCTAATTACCGGCTGCCGAAAGACCGGCTGGACGACGATATCAACAGCATCTTAAAGACCGGCGTAGAAGTCAGATACGGGGTGAAGGTCGGAACAGACATTACGATCCAGGAGATCCAGAAGGAGTATGACGCGGTACTCATCGCCGTCGGCGCGAGCACCGACAAGAAATTGGGAATAGAAGGTGAAGATGCCGCTGGCGTACTTCCCGCAGTAGAATTCTTAAGAGATGTGGGAATGAACAAGATTATGGACCTGACCGGCAAGGAAGTCGCCGTGATCGGAGGCGGCAACGTTTCCATGGATGCCGTGCGTACCGCCAAGCGTCTGGGCGCTAAGAAGGTCAGCATCGTTTACCGCAGAAGGATTGCAGATATGACGGCCCTCTACGATGAGATCGAAGGAGCGATCGCTGAAGGTATCGAGATGCAGACACTAAAAGCCCCTGCTTCCATTGACGTAGACGAGAATAACCATGTAAAAGGCATCTATGTGACTCCGCAGATGGTAAGCGCGATCCGAGACGGACGCGCAAGCATCCGGCCTACCGGAGAAGAGAATATCTATATCCCATGCGACGTCCTGATCATTGCGATCGGCCAGAATATTGAGACGAAACATTTCGAGGACGCCGGAGTTCCGGTAGCCCGCGGCAAGATTGTCACCACCAGCACCGGAGCCTTTAAGGACATGCCGGGTGTATTTGCCGGAGGAGACAGTGCAAGCGGCCCTGCCACCGTGATCAAAGCGATCGCCGGAGCGAAGGTGGTCGCGGCAAATATTGATGAATATCTTGGTTATCATCATATTATCACCAGTGATGTTGAAGTACCGATCCCGAATATCGACGACAGAACTCCGTGCGGCCGCGTCAATCTTACGGAACGCGAAGCCGGAATCAGAGTCTGCGACTTTGAAGGTGTGGAAAACTGCATGACAGAGAAAGAAGCAATACAGGAAGCAAACCGCTGCTTACGGTGCGATCATTTCGGATATGGAATATTCAAAGGAGGCAGAGAGAAATTATGGTAAATCTTACAATAGACGGAAAACAGATTTCAGTAAAAGAAAATACCACAATCATGGAAGCTGCCGATCAGAACGGAATCACGATTCCAAGCCTTTGCTATCTGAAAGGAATCAATGAGATCGCAGCCTGCCGTGTGTGTGTCGTAGAACTAGAAGGAAAAGAACGGCTGATCACCGCATGTAACAATGTAGCCGAAGAAGGCATGGTCGTCTATACGAACAGTCCGAAGGTAAGAAACCACCGACGGAACACGGTAGAGCTTATCCTGTCGCAGCATGACTGCCTGTGCGTCACCTGCCCAAGAAGCGGCAACTGCAGTCTCCAGAAGATTGCCAATGACCTGGATATTCTGGAGATCCCGTTCAAACGAGAGCTGGAGCATCAGCCTTGGGACAAACATTTCCCGCTTATCCGCGACTCAGCCAAATGTATCAAATGTATGCGCTGTATTCAGGTCTGCGACAAGGTACAGGGGTTGAATATCTGGGATCTGGAGGGAACCGGCTCCCGCACTACAGTCAATGTAGCCGGCCATAAGACCATCGAAGAGTCTGACTGTTCCTTATGCGGACAGTGTATCACCCATTGCCCGGTAGGCGCACTCCATGAGCGAAGCGACACCGGCAAAGTATGGAAAGCTCTTGCCGATAAGGATAAGATCGTTGTCGCACAGGTTGCCCCGGCCGTCCGCGCCGCATGGGGTGAGCAGATCGGCCTTGCACCGGAAAAAGCTACCATCGGCAAGATCATGGACGCACTCAAGAGGATGGGTGTCGATTATGTATTCGATACCGTATTTTCAGCAGACCTCACCATCATGGAGGAAGGGCACGAATTCGTTTCCCGCTTCACAGACGGAGAGCTTAAAGACCGGCCTATGTTCACATCCTGCTGTCCTGGATGGATCCGTTTCATCAAGAGCCAGTTCCCTCACCTTGTGAAATATCTGTCCACAGCCAAATCTCCGCAGCAGATGTTCGGAGCGGCGATGAAGACATATTTTGCACAGAAGCTTGGAGTAAGCCCCGACAAGATATTTACCATATCCGTAATGCCTTGCGTAGCAAAAAAAGCCGAGCGCGAGATGGAACTGTTCTATGAAGAATATGCCGGACACGATATCGATGTGGTCATCACCACCAGAGAATTGGTTAAGATGATCCGCTCCGCACACATCCGTCCTGAGACGCTTGAGGATATCGAGAGCGACCGTCCGATGCATGACGGTACCGGAGCCGGCGTGATCTTCGGCGCTACGGGCGGCGTTATGGAGGCGGCCCTCCGAAGCGCCTACTATATCATCAAGAAGGAGAATCCTCCGGCTGATGCATTCAAGGCGGTACGAAGCAGCGGATTCAATGAGAATAACGGTGTTCAGGAGGCGGAATTCGCCATCGACGACATTAAAGTCAGGACGGCAGTAGTCAGCGGACTTGGCAACACGAGGGCCCTTCTTAACAAGATCGAGTCTGGGGAAGTGCACTATGACTTCGTAGAGGTCATGGCCTGTCCCGGTGGCTGCGTAGGAGGCGGCGGCCAGCCGATCCACGACGGCGAGGAGCTGGCGTTTGAAAGAGGCAAGAATCTGTATGAGCTGGATGAGAATATGGAACTGCGCTTCTCCCACGAGAATCCGGACATTCTTAAAATGTATGAAGAATTCTTCGAGAAACCGAATTCACATAAGGCTCACATGCTCCTGCATACCGAGCATGTCAGACAAGACTAGCGTCCAAGACTATTGATTACATACCAGCCATATCAGGCAAGAACTCCCGGAGTCCTCTATATTCGAGGTCTTTGGGAGTTTAATGCTTCTAATTATACAATAACAAAAAAAGAGAAAGTCTCAAAATATTATTATTTCAAGACCTTCCCTGATCTGTTCATACCCTTAGGCTCTTATTTGGCATAGTCCGTGACACGTGACTCGCGGATTACATTGACCTTGATCTGTCCAGGGTATTCTAACTCATACTCTATCTGCTTTGCTATATCCCTGGCCATCAATACCATGTCCGCATCAGATACCTGCTCTGGAACTACCATAACTCGAATCTCTCTACCCGCTTGAATAGCAAAAGATTTGTCAACGCCCTTAAACTGGTTGGTGATATCTTCTAACTGTTTTAACCTGTTGGTATATGTTTCTAATGTCTCTCTTCTGGCACCCGGCCGTGCAGCCGATATGGTATCCGCCGCCTGAACGACACAGGCAATCAGGCTCTCCGGTTCTACATCGCCGTGATGCGCCTCAACCGCGTTGATGACCGTCGCCGATTCCTTATACTTCCTACAGAGATCTACACCAATCTGGATATGTGAGCCTTCTACATCATGATCGATCGATTTGCCCACATCATGAAGAAGTCCTGCCCGCTTAGCGATCCTGACATCAAGCCCGATCTCGCCCGCAAGAAGCCCCGCAAGCTGTGCAACCTCAACAGAATGCTTGAGCGCGTTCTGTCCGTAGCTTGTCCGGAATTTCATTCGGCCAAGAAGCCGGATCAGTTCCGGATGGATACCGTGAACACCCACTTCCAGAGCAGCCGCCTCTCCTTCTTCCCGGATCATGGCATCTACTTCCTTCTGGGCCTTCTCCACCATCTCCTCAATCCTTGCCGGATGAATGCGTCCGTCAACGATCAGCTTCTCTAAGGCAATCCTTGCGACTTCTCTTCTGATGGGATCAAATCCCGATAATACAACCGCTTCCGGTGTATCATCAATGATCAGCTCAACACCCGTCATCGTCTCCAACGTACGGATATTGCGCCCCTCACGTCCTATGATCCTTCCCTTCATCTCGTCACTTGGAAGCTGTACGACCGAAATCGTGGTCTCTGCAACATGATCTGCCGCACATCTCTGGATCGCGGTGACAACGAATTCCTTCGCCTTCTTGTCCGCCTCTTCCTTCGCCTGCGTCTCTAATTCCTTGATCATCCTGGCTGTGTCATGCTTGACATCATCCTCAACAGTTTTTAATAAATACTCTTTTGCTTGTTCGGAGGTAAGTCCTGAGATTCTTTCAAGTTCCTGCACTCTCTGTCTGCCCAGCTCTTCCACTTTCGCTTCACGC
>Ga0137306_102614_pt1 | contig 14770 bp, 8 predicted proteins | sample Inofroosms_March_FD_97187 | JGI IMG/M metagenome (GOLD analysis project Ga0137306, IMG submission 97187) | Mouse cecal microbial communities from Vienna, Austria - N-Acetylneuraminic and N-Acetylglucosamine D2O microcosms_March | ecosystem: Host-associated > Mammals > Digestive system > Large...
TGATTCCACATGGTCAGGGGACGTCAGGCAGAGCTATGGAGGTCTGCTGGGTTGGATCCCGAAGAGTCAGGAACCAGTCCAAAAAGCGGAACAGGATTTCAAAGTGAATCCAGCGAAGCTGGAGCTTACAGCCGGGGAGCAGGCCAGAATAACCGTTACTGGAGCGCACGGAACCATATCCTATACCGGAAATAAGGACAGTGTCATTGCAGTAAGAAGAGACGGCATGGTAACAGCACTTTCAGAAGGAGAGGCTGAGATTACAGCGGCAGCTTCCGGAGATGATCTGTATCTTCCGGCAGAAAAGAAAATAGCGGTGACAGTTCGCAGAAAGGCAGTTTCCGGAAATACAGGAAATACAGAAAATACAGGAAACCAGGAAAATGTGGGAAAAGAACCAGCAAAGCCGCCGAAGGAATTGAAAAAGGGCAGTAAGGCAGCTTTGCCGTCAGGAGAAGTCTATAAGGTGACGAACACGAAAGGAAAGACAGTGGAATATGTTGCCCCGAATAAGAAGACATCCAATGTTGTGATACCTGCCACAGTCAGGCTGGAGGGAAAAACTTATACCGTGTCTGCAGTTGCCGGTTCTGCGTTTTCAAAAAATAAAAAGGTAAAGAGCATCACAATTGGAAAAAATGTAACAAAAATTGGATCAAAGGCATTCTATCAGTGTAAACAGTTAAAAAAAATAACCATCAAATCAAAAAAGCTGAAAACAATCGGAAAGAATGCTTTTAAAGGAATTCATGCAAAAGCGAAAATTAAAGTTCCCAGGGGAAAGCTTAAGACATACCGGAAGCTTTTCAAAAAGAAGGGACAGGGAAAGAAGGTCACGATCTCTTAGAGTGTGGCGGCAGATTGCAGGAATGGATTTTCAAACATGCTCTGGAACAGAAGATATGTGATAGAAAAGGGGGATGAAAAACATGAAGAATAAAAAAGTATGGCTGTTCTTGCTTGTGTTTACAGGTTTTCTGCTTCTGGCAAAACCATTCACAGCATATGCAGAGGAATTCAGCGATAAAGTAGACATGACTATGTATGGTCATGGGTATATGGACTGGAAGATTGATAATGAAGGCAAACTTACTGTGACGGGAGAGATTTTATCCGACAATTTTAGCTGGACTGGACCCAGTTCCTCCCCACCGTGGTCTGAATATCGTGATTATATTCTGTCTGCGGAAATCAGTGTAAAAGGGATTCGGAATGTAGGGAGCTTTTTTCGGGACTGCCAGAATCTCCAGACAGTCGATCTGAGCAAATTCGATACAAGCCTTTTAAAAAATGTAGATTTTATGTTCTGTGGTTGCAGCAGTTTAAAGAGCATAGATCTGGGAGCGCTTGATACGAGTCATGTCAAAAGTCTGGAAGGAATGTTCAATAGCTGCAGCAGCCTGACCAGCCTGGACGTAAATGTACTGAATACAGAAAATGTTAAGAATATGAGTGGGATGTTCCGGGGCTGCAGCGGTCTCGTCAGTCTGGATGTAAGTGGACTGAATACAGAAAATGTAACCGATATAAGCATGATGTTCAGTAACTGCAGCAGTCTGACCGAGTTAGACCTAAGTAACTTTAATACCAGTAAGGTTACAAGTATGTACAGCCTGTTCTATGGCTGCAGCAGTCTGAAGAGAGTGAATTTAAGTAGCTTTGATACCAGTCAGATTACAAGCCTCCGCACAATGTTTTCTGGCTGTAAAAGTCTGGAAACATTGGATTTATCCAATTTTAACACAGGAAATGTCACTGATATGTATGAAATGTTTGCAGAATTTAATTGTACTGCGGGCCTGGACTTAAGTGGACTTGACACAAGAAACGTCACAAATATGTATGGGATGTTCAGAAGCTGCGAACTAAATGAATTGGATCTGAGTAGCCTGGAGACTGGCAAGGTGGAAAACATGGACGTTATGTTTTACATGTGCCATAATCTGGAGGCCTTGAATTTAAGCGATCTTGACACTCAGATGGTTAAAAAGATGAGTTCGATGTTCCGGGGGTGCAGCAGTCTGACAAGATTGGATTTAAGTAGCTTTGATACAAGCCAGGTTACAGATATGCGTCTTATGTTTGATGGGTGCAGCAGCCTGGAGGAAGTGAATCTTACCAGCTTTAATACAGGCCAGGTTCAGGATATGTTCAGCATGTTTGCAGATTGCAGCAGTCTGAAGATGCTGGATCTGAGTAGTTTTAATATAAGCCAGGTGCGTGAGATGCACTGGATGTTCCGATACTGTAGCGGGCTTGAGGTTCTGGATGTAAGCGGCTTTGGGGCGAACCAGGCTGAGAACCTTGAACAGATGTTCTCAGCCTGTAAGAGCCTGAAGTCACTGAATCTCGGAAATTTTGATACAAGCCGCGCAACGAATATGGAGTTAATGTTTAGCAATTGCAGCAGTCTGGAATCCTTGGATCTTACCGGTTTTGATACAGGAAACGTAACAGATATGAGGCTGATGTTTGCTGAGTGTACGATGCTGAAAGAACTGGATCTGAGTAGCTTTGATCTGGGAAAGTTAACGGAAAATCCGTCCTTATATCGCGGCTGTGATAGTCTGACAGTTCTCAAAACACCTGTGAATGTGAAGATTAAGATGGGAGTTCCGATAACAAACAAAGGATATATCTGGCAGCAGGAAGATGGTACAGAGGTGAAAAGACTGCCATTAAACACTTCGCATAGTATTACCATCAGAAAAGTAAAAAAACCTACAGGCAGCGGATCCGGGACATCTAATCCGCCTGAACTTGGTGTTATTGGCTCGGCAGGCAGTACGAAAATAGTGAAGATCAGCAGCATAAAAATTACCGGCCCATCCTCTAAAATCGCAGCCGGAAAAAAGATTACCCTGTCAGTGGGTATTTATCCGTCCAATGCTTCGAACAAAGAACTTGTATGGAAGACCAGTAATAAAAAGGTTGCAACAGTAAGCCAGAAGGGCGTTGTCACCATGAAAGCAAAATCCGGAGGGAAAAAGGTAACAGTCACTGCTGCAGCAACAGATGGAAGTAATGTGAAGAAATCCTTTACCATCACTTCCATGAAAGGCGTGGTGAAAAAAATAGCCATTTCCGGTAAAAAGACAGTGAAGGCGGGAAGGACATTGAAGCTTACTGCAAAGGTCACAGCCACAAAGGGTGCGAATAAAAAGCTGAAATGGACAAGCGGCAATAAAAAATATGCAACGGTAAGCAGCAGCGGTAAGGTATCCGCGAAAAAGGCCGGGAAAGGGAAAAAGGTAAAGATTACGGCAGCTGCAACGGATGGCAGTAAGAAAAAGAAGACGGTAACGGTTTCAATTATCTAATGACTGCGGGCAGCTATGAAGGCGCTGAATGGCTGCCTGCAAGAAAGAGAGAATGGAAAATGGATCAGTGTATTAAAAAGCGGCTGATAGCTATGAGCCTAAGTATTGTAATGTGTTTTGGATTATGTGGGACTGGGCTGGCTTCTGATAGCGCAGTGGCACAGGAGGTGCAAGGAAGAGCAGTACAGCTAAGGAATCCGGTAATCACAGCAGACAACAGTATGAAAGCAAAGCAGAAGGTTACATGGGACTGTGTGTGGTTCGGCAGTTATCCGCAGGCAGAGGTTGTACCTTCGTCAGAGGATTATGCTTCAGTGAAGGAAGACATGCGGACCGAAAAAGAAGTGATTGAGGATGACAGATTGTTCCGTACTTTACAAAATCTGGATGAATCAGTATGGGATGAGAACGGAGATACAGAGGTGAGCGGGAGTGTATACCGCCGGCTGAAAAAGAGTGAGGCAGTTTACTCAACATCTGGATACAGCAACCATTATGACTGGCAGTATGAGACGGATGCCTATCATTATTTTAAATATGAGCCGATTAAATGGCGGGTATTAAAGGTGGAAGATGGTCAGGCGCTTCTTCTGTCAGATATAGCGCTTGATAATCAAAAATATCATACAGAAGCAGAAAACATCACATGGGAAAAAAGTACGATTCGGAGCTGGCTAAATGGATATGGAGCGTCATATAACGGGCAGGGAATTGATTACAGTGCCAAAAGCTTTTTCAACTGTGCATTTTCTGGGGATGAAATCTTGTCAATTGTGGACACATCTGTAGTAAATAATGATAATTCCCATTACAAAACTGTAGGAGGGAAGGACACAGAAGATAAGATTTTTCTTTTATCAGAATCAGAAACCTATGGAGAGAATGCAGTCGTGCATGGATTCTCTGCTGAGTGCGAGCTGCTTGATGAGGCACGCAGCTGTAAGAGCAGTATTTATGGAAAAGCAATGGGGATATGGAGTAATGATAGTAATGAGTATAAAGGATGCTGCCACTGGCCGCTGCGTTCACCTGGAAATATGTCACAGCTTGCTGTCAATGTGTATGATACAGGCTACGTGAATATCTATGGACGTAATATTTATGGGGAAACATACGGAATCCGTCCGGCACTGAATCTGGATTCTGAAGCCGGTCAGTGGAAATATGCAGGTACAGTCTGCTCTGACGGGACTGTGGATGAGAATGCAGAAGGAGAGGATGAACCTGGCGGCGATGAACCGGCGGAATTCCTTTCTTTTGATGTCCATGCTATCGTAGGAAATATGCTTCCAGTACGGCAGCTTGCGTTTATGTGGACAGATGAATATGTAAATCCAACTGGAAATATGCGCATTAAAGTAAAAAATGAAAGTTCTCCTGACGGAGGAAGCAATACCGGCACATCTGGAGGAGAAAACGTAGAGAATGTAGAGGTTACATGCATACTCCCTGAAAATATGTATCTGATATCAGATGATTTTGCAGAAGATGTGGACGAGGGAGTATGGAGTACCGTTATTCCAACCCTTGCCCCAAAAGAGACGAAGACATTCGATTTGCAGGTGAAGATTAAAGAAGAGAAAATGCGGCACTATTTTGGCGACACATCAATTACAGTATATGTTACCGGAGATCCGGAGCAGCATGTAACAGAGTTTCCGGTTGTTTCCAATTCTCTGATTCCATTTACCATACAGAAGGACAACAATTCTTTTTCCAACGGAAATATGGGCAGTAAATTTAAGGAATGGACTTATGAAACAACGACTGAAAATCTCGACCGTCTTGCTGCGAATAAGCACGAGCGCAACAGTCTGTTAAAGTTTATGGAGACAACACCGCATACTGGAAGCTGTGAAGGCATCTGTGCACTGATGGGGCTTGTATTCCAGGGAAAGATCAGACTTGAAGATCTGGGACAGGAGGTTCAGACTTTCTATGAATTGGAAATGAACAAGGCCCTGATGCATACAGTGAACTATTATCAGTTGTTTCAAAAGACATCCAGGTACAAGGCTGACGGGAGTATAAAGATGAAAGGCTTTGGAAAAACATCAAAATCAAAGAGAAGGGAGGTTATGTCAGACTTTATAGATGCGGTAAAAGAAGATCCGGTTCTTGTTCTGTATTCATATGAGTATCAGGGGAAAGAAGAGAGCCATGCGGTACTGGCAGTGTCGGCGCAGGAGGGGAACAGCGGGGAACCAGATGTTATAAAGATCATTGACCCCAATAAGACAAAGGCTCTGGATACATACTCTGTACCTGAGGATGGTGACTGGATGAATATGGAGATCTTCAACAGTTTAGGCACAATGAAAAGAAATATAACCATTTTCAACTACATTACGCTGGACAGCTTCCTGAAGAAGCTGGGGGATAAGCATGACGGAAGTGAATTAACAAGGGTGGAGTACTGCGGTCCCGACTCCTTTACGCTGATTGCAGGAAACGGTAAGTCATTAAAGATCCAGGGGGCAGAGATCACTGGAAATACGGAGCTGATAGAGGAATTCAGTACGATTGGAGAAGGAAGTACCGTGCGGTATTATATAGAGCTTCCAAAGGATACTTCATATTCGGTTATTCCGTCGTCTGAAAATATAGATATTAGTATCTGCAATGATGAGATGTTTGCGAGTGTTGATGTATCCGGGGCAGAGCAGATTGACTGTTCGGCAGAAAATGGTATTGCCATAAAGGGAACAGATATTGTCCAGAAATCATTCATTTCAACAAAGGATGAAAACAGTACCATGCTTTCGGTCAGTGGTAATGCTGGAAATTCACTGGTAATTCAGCCGACATCAAAAGGTACAATCGTCTCTGCCAGTCATGCAAAAGGAATGTCAGCTGTGTCATATGGAGATGGGGGGAATAGTACCTCTGCGATTCCGGATGACTCAGCAAATGTATTGGTACAGACTGGAAAAGATGGAGGAATTGCCTTAAAGGATCCGTCCGGAAAAGATGAGATAGAAAAGAATACACCCGTAAAAGTCCAAAGGATAAAAATATCCGGAATTTCCAAAAAAATTGCTGCAGGCAAAAAGATAAGGCTGGAAGCATCTGTTCAACCCTCTAATGCCAAAAATAAAAATGTGACCTGGAAATCCAGTAATACAAAGATTGCAAAAGTGAATCAGTCAGGTATAGTTACGCTGAATAAAAAATCTGGGAAAAAGAAGGTGACCATTACGGCTTTCGCCGCTGACGGAAGCGGTGTTAAGGCAGCTTACAAGATCACATCCATGAAGGGCGTAGTAAAGAAGGTAGCTATTACAGGAAAGAAAACCATGGCAGCGGGAAAATCCCAGAAGCTGAAAGCTAAGGTTACGGCTGCAAAGGGGGCAAATAAAAAACTGCAGTGGAAGAGCAGCAATACGAAGTATGCCACCGTAACAGGTTCCGGTAAGGTGAAGACAAAAAGAGCCGGGAAAGGGAAGACGGTAAAGATTACAGCCATGGCAACGGATGGAAGCGGAAAGAAGGCATCCGTAAAGATTAGATTAAAATAGTTTCAAAAAAGAAGAGGTGGAAAATTTTTATGAATTTTCATCCATTGCTGTTGAAAACGATTAAAGCTAGATGAGGATGCAGAGTGTCGGTGAAAACAGTCGGAAAGAAGGCCTTTAAAGGGAACAGCTGTCAGCTGACCTTGTACAACACGTTTTAAGGTGTAAAAACAGAAGTAGTATCCAACTAATTTTGTTTACAGCCAGGCTGCGATATGGTATAATGCCTTTACTATAATTAAGAGGGGAGCTGTATATTATGAGTGATAACGAGCTGTTACTGGCCATTTCAGAAATGATGGACAAAAAATTTGAATCCAATTTAAAACCTATTGAGAATCGTCTGACAAGGCTTGAATTAACGCTTGAAAATAATATTTTGCCTCGGCTGCAGAATATTGAGGCTTGTTATACTGATACATACGACCGTTACAAAAATTATTCGGATAAGATGGATGATGCCTTTAATGATATTGAATTGCTAAAAAAGGTAGTGACAGAGCATAGTGAAAAATTGGAAAAATTAGCATAGTATATAAGAGCGACAGTCCGAAGTTCTCATTTGTACCATAGATGACGGGGCAGGCGGTGATAATCACCGCCTGCCCCATCTCTATGGCAGGAAATATCTTTCTATGATACAACTGTGAGATTTGCCCTTATCATCCTTCGAATAATCCACACCGACAAGCAGTATTTCGCCAGTATACTTTTCGAGAGTCTGTGTATATCGCCTGTCTTTTATCTGCCGTATTGCAGTATCTGCCGATTTGTTATATTTCAGCTCTATTACGAGTGCGGGTTTTCCGGCTGCAGCAGGCAGCGGTAAAAATACAATGTCTGCAAATCCGTGCCCTGACGGCAGTTCCCGGATCATGAGATAATCCTTCCTTGCGCTGTAATAGGCAAGACTTATGGCGCAGGCAAGGGAGTTCTCGTCATTGTAAGTCAAGATGGAGGCGACTTCTGTATGTGCTGTGTCAAGCCCTTCTGCAACTCTTTTCTCATCACCTTGCAGAGTTGCTTCCAACAGTTTTTCAGAAGCATTCAGAACGCGCATAATCTCGGACCAGCCGCCTGCGCTCATTGCATTTTCAAATTCATCTGAAATTTCTTTGTTGGGGATAAATGCTTCCCTGGCTTCAAGATCATATCCTAGATAGCCAAGATGGATGAGTAGTGTCAGTACATCGTCCCTGGTCTTAAATGTTTTCATATCGTTCTGGAAGCTGAGAGTATTCAATCTGACATGTTCACCGCCGAGCATTCTTACAATAGCTGAGCGAAGTCCGTCAAAATTCATATCCATATAGATTTTCAATGCCTCATAAGTCTCGGTTGAGGTCCAATAATTCGAAAAACGCCGGCACTTCATTGCTGCCACAACGGATCTCGGATTGTAAATATGCTTGAATTTCTGAAAACGGTAGCCGTCATACCAGTGGCTTGTCTCAGAAAAATCCATATCATATTGCTGGCACAGACTTTTGACCTCTTCTTCTGTAAATCCGGTATATTCCTCAAAAACATCGGGACTCGTCATGGAGTATTCCCAGAACATATTCAGAGCAGAATGTTTTCCATATTTTTTGACAGGAAGGATGCCTGTCATATAAGCAAGTGCAACATAAGGCTGGTCTTTTAGGAGCCCTCTGAGGAAATCAAGGTATTGCTTCTGCAATTCCTCCTCCTGTTGCCGTTCCCTTATGACACAGTCCCACTCATCAATTAGAAAGATAAATTTTTTACCTGTTTTTACATAGATTCGTTTTAAGGTGTCAGCCAGTCCTCTATCCTTCCTGGTAAGATGATTCCCGAATTCTTCCAAAATCTCTTCCAGAACCTCCTGCTCCAGATAGTCTGTAACACTTCGCTCTTTTGCACCGATCAGAAATTGCTGCATATTCAGAAAAATTACATCGTATTGATTCAGATGTGCTTCAAAGCTGTCATACTGCTCAATTGCTTTTCCCGTGAATAATTCCCTGGAATCATACCCGCGGCTGTAATATGCAGCAAGCATCTTAAGAGCCATGGACTTTCCAAAGCGGCGCGGTCTGCTGATGCAGACATATTTTTCCTCTGTATTGATCAGCTCATTTGTACATGCGGCAAGTCCGGTTTTGTCTACATATATCCGGGAGCAGATTGATTCCAGAAAACCGTCATTTCCCGGGTTTAAATAGAATCCCATTTTAGAGCCCCTTTCTCTAATATAAATCCCTTTGAGAATCATTATATTATATAATGATGTATGCGTCAAAAGGTATTTTTCTGCAAATGTTTAAACATAGTTTTTAATACTATATAAATTGATATAATAAACCGAAATATATTGACATCATAACCATATAGCATTAAAATGTGACAGGTAAGATGCTGTATTAGGAGCAGATTATTTGTCTGTGAACCGTAACAGGAGGACGACAGCGTTGAATACCTAAAGTTACAGATTATATTTGGAAAAGAGGAGATTATATATGATGGAAAACTTAGTGATTGGAAATAAGTCTGCCAGGCTTCCCATTATCCAGGGTGGCATGGGAGTCGGCGTGAGCCTTTCAAAATTAGCGGGAGCCGTTGCGGCAGAGGGCGGCGTGGGGGTGATCTCCACGGCGCAGATCGGTTACGGGGAACCGGGATTTGAGGATGATCCGAAAGCATGCAACCGCGCAGCCATTGAAAAGCATGTAAAACTGGCGAAAGAGCAGGCGGATGGCGGGCTTGTTGGCGTAAATATTATGGCTGCCCTAAAGGATTATGAAGAGCATGTCAGGACAGCCGTAAAGGCTGGTGCAGATCTGATTATCTCGGGAGCAGGTCTCCCTGTCGTGCTTCCGAAGCTGGTGGAAGGGTCTGATACGAAGATTGCGCCGATCGTATCCACAGAGAAGGCAGCCCGTGTTATCTTAAAGCTGTGGGAGAGAAGATATAAAAGGACTGCGGATCTTGTGGTGATTGAGGGACCGCAGGCCGGAGGTCATCTGGGTTTTTCCCCGGAAGAGCTGAAGAAGACAGACGCGGCTGCTTATGACTCTGAGATAAAGAAGATTATTGCAGCCGTAAAAGAATATGGGGACAAATTCGGGCAGAAAATCCCGGTGGTAACTGCAGGCGGAATATTCACCAGGGAGGATGTCATGCATGCATTTAGTCTGGGAGCGGACGGGGTTCAGGTGGCTTCAAGATTCGTGGCAACAGAGGAATGTGATGCCGCTCTGGCATACAAGGAAGCCTATATTCATGCGGAGGAATCTGATGTGACAATCATTCAGAGCCCTGTGGGAATGCCTGGACGGGCTCTCAACAATGATTTTTTAAGACAGGTTCATGAGCAGCGCACAAAAGTCAGGAAATGCTACGGATGTCTTGCAAAATGTAACCCTGCAGAGATTCCGTACTGTATTACAGACGCACTGATCCGGGCAGTGAAGGGGGATGTTAAGAATGGCCTGGTGTTCTGCGGGGCAAAAGTGGGAAAGATTAGGGAGATCTCAACGGTTCATGATGTGATCCAGGAATTTTTACAACCTGTTTCTGGTACTCATTTATAAAGGGAGTCTGGAACTGGTCTGTTATAACGCTTTCATAGAGGTCGGATGCAAAGATATCCTGCCTGAGCATGTTAAGGCCTGTGCTGCTTAAGGCATCTGTCCGGGTGAGCTTTGTAATAAGGGGCACCCCTGCACAGCTCTTCAGGAGGGAGAGAAGCGGCGTACCGTCTGTACGGAAGCCCAGAATGCGTGCATACTGACAGAACCCCTTCCTTTTATAAAGAAGCAGGTCTTCCTTTGTGATATTTAATAAGATGTGAAAGAGACAGCGGCTTATTCTTGTATAGGTCATGTCTCTTGTTTTGATTAGGCTAAGAAACTGACTAAGGGTGATGAATTCATCTCTATGCTTTTTGATTCGGTTGGCCAGATCTTCCGTGACATCCATGTAACGCATCAGCGTGTCCGGAGTCTCTGTCATCAGCCGGTACTTTATGAGCAGTGAAAAATCATCTCCGGAAATGGGATACCGTTTTCCAAATGCATCATGAAAAACCGGAATGCAGAACGGAGGAACCTGTTTATCTAAAAGAGGCTGGACTGACGACAAAGAAGTTCTGTAAGCTCTGCTGGTTTTGCCAGATACATCGGAAATAAGCCGGCGTATGGCAGATGCAGAGCCATAGCAGCTGCCGTCTGGCAGCGTTTCGCTGTGATATCCAGAGCCTATGCGCCGGATGGTATGAACTGCCATGGCGCTTTTTTTAGACCGGAGCGCTTTGATATACTCAATTCCAAGAATATTATTGGGCAGTCCCAGTATCGCATCCAGATCTGCATCTCCTAAAGAGCCTTTAAGGGAGCCGTTGAAATAGCTTTTTAGCGCCGTCTGTCTTGCCTGGGGAAATGAACGTCCGCTTTTTAAATTCTCCTGTAGGCAGGCTCTATATTCTTCGGGTTCCTGAATCAGGACTTCGGCGATTCTCTCCAGTATGCCGATATCCCCGCATTCACTTCCAAAGCAGACCGCGTCCACACAGCCTGCCTTTTCAGCCAGGGCGATGGCTCCTGCGGCGAAATATTCGGCGCTGCCCGCTGCAAAGCAGACAGGGAGCTCCAGGACTGCCGAGGCGCCGGCTTTTAATGCCATCTCTGCGCGGAGATGCTTTGGCATGAGGGCGGGAGCGCCCCGCTGCACAAAGTCACCGCTCATAATCACAAGCACGTAATCTGCCCCTGTAATCTCCCTTGCTTTCCTGATATGATACAAATGCCCGTTATGAAACGGATTATATTCTGTAATGAGTCCAACGACTTTCACAATAATCTCCTTGTAAAATTTTTTTAAATTGATTATACTATAAAGGAAAAGAGTTCGCAAACAACTATTTGCGTCTGTTGCCGCAAGTAGTTGTTTTTTAGTTACTATTCACGGGGCATGTTCTTTATTTAAAAAACAGGGAAGGAGGGTATATTATGAAGACAAATGACGATCTGCGAAGATCAGCAGATGAAGAGTGGGGCAGTGCAGTCGCCTGGAGTGAGTTCGATTATGATGATCTGCCGGAAGAAGAGGAATACCCTCCTGAACGGGAGGAACTGACCATTGAGCGGATTCAGGAGATGCTAAATGCCCGACGGTTTAAGGAGCTGAAGGAAGAGCTGGAAAATAATATGTATCCCGTGGATCTCGCGGATATTCTGGAGGAGGTTGATGAAAAACAGCTTGTTCTCATATTCCGGCTGCTTGTAAAGGAAGAGGCGGCGGAGACATTTGCATATATGAACAGTGATCTCAGGGAGCTTCTTATAGATGCGCTGACTGATTCTGAGCTTGAGGAGGTCATGGAAGAGATGTACCTGGACGACACGGTGGATGTTCTGGAAGAGATGCCGGCCAACGTTGTGGACAGGCTGCTTCTTGCCACAGACGAGGAGAGACGGGCACGGATTAATCAGCTGCTTCAGTATCCGGAGGACAGTGCCGGAAGCGTCATGAATGTGGATTATATTGCCCTAAGTAAAGAAATGACTGTTGAAGAGGCAATCCTGAAGATCCGCCAGGTGGGACTGAATCGTGAAACAATCTATACCTGCTATGTGACAGAGAAGAAGCATCTGATCGGCGTGGTGGATATCAAGGATCTCCTGACAACCGGTGAATCCCGTCTGATTGAGGAGATTATGGATACGAATATGCTCTACGGGGAGACGACGGATGATCAGGAGGAGGTCGCCCGGACTATTATGAAATACGGGCTGATTGCACTTCCTATCGTAGACCATGAGCATTGTATGGTAGGAATTGTTACGGTTGATGATGCGATGCTTGTTCTGCAGGAAGAGGAGACAGAGGACATCAGCATCATGGCCGGTGTCAATCCGAATGATGAATCGTATTTTGGCACAACTGTATTTGAACATGTGAAGAGCAGGATACCCTGGCTTTTGTTTCTGATGCTGTCTGCGACAGTTACACAGATGATCATGAACAGCTATGAGGCAGCGATTGCAGTGATGCCGCAGCTTACCGGTTTTATTCCAATGCTTACCGGAACCGGCGGCAACTGTGGATCCCAAAGCTCTACACTTATGATCCGCGGACTTGCGGTAGGGGAGATTGAATTCTCAGATCTTCTTAAGGTTATATGGAAGGAAATCCGGGTTGCAGTATCTGTAAGCCTGATTCTTGCAGTTGTCAATGGATGCCGCATCGTGCTTATGGGACAGGGGGACGCACTGCTTGCGTGCACAATCGGGGTTACTATGGCATGTACTGTGATTATTGCAAAGATTGTAGGCTGCACCCTTCCTTTGGTTGCAAAGAAGGTGGGGCTTGATCCGGCGATCATGGCGACGCCTTTGATCTCCACCCTGGTAGACATCAGTACGATCAGTGTGTATTTTGCAATTATCAGTGCGGTATTTGGGCTGTAAAATTAATGGCGGCGATGCTGGATGCGTTACTATGAGCGGACGGTTAGTCCATGAATAGTAATGATGTACGAAAAAATAGACATGTTTCTGATTAAGAAGTCTTGTCCAGCGGCAAGCTTTGTATTATAATGTAGGCATTGAGAATATATGGAAAGGAGTTTTTCAGTCATGGGATTTATTGATGATATTAAGGCAAAAGCAAAGACAAATAAGAAGACAATAGTACTTCCGGAGACAGAGGACATCAGAACCTACGAAGCCGCACAGGCAGTTTTAAAAGAGGGTACGGCGAACCTTATTCTGGTTGGAAGCGAAGAGGAGATTGCGAAGAATAAGGGTGATTTTGATATCAGCGGTGCAGTTATCGTTGACCCGGCAACGAATCCGAAGACGGAGGAATATATTGCAAAGCTCGTGGAACTCAGGCAGAAGAAGGGCATGACAGAGGAACAGGCAAGGGAGCTGCTTCTTAAGAATTATCTGTACTACGGCGTAATGATGGTTAAGATGAAGGATGCAGACGGAATGGTTTCAGGAGCATGCCATTCTACAGCTGATACCTTAAGGCCATGTCTTCAGATCTTAAAGACAAAGCCGGGGACAAAGCTTGTATCCGCGTTTTTCGTAATGGTCGTACCAGACTGCGATATGGGGGCGGACGGAACCTTTATCTTTGCAGACTCAGGCCTTGAACAGAATCCGGATCCAGAGAAGCTTGCGGCAATTGCACTGTCATCAGCAGATTCCTTTAAGATTCTTACGGGAAAAGAGCCTGTCGTTGCCATGCTTTCTCATTCTACCAAGGGAAGTGCAAAGCATGCAGATGTTGACAAGGTTCTTGAGGCTACCAGAATTGCAAAGGAAAACGCGCCGGAGGGTCTTCTTCTTGACGGTGAGTTCCAGTTAGATGCAGCGATAGTACCGGAGATCGGAGCGTCAAAGGCGCCTGGAAGTCCGGTGGCAGGAAAAGCAAATGTTCTTGTATTCCCGGATCTTGATGCAGGGAACATCGGCTACAAGCTTGTACAGAGACTCGCGAAGGCAGAGGCATACGGACCGCTGACACAGGGGATTGCAGCTCCGGTTAATGATCTGTCCCGCGGATGCAGCGCACAGGATATTGAGGGCGTTGTTGCGATCACAGCAGTACAGTGTATGTCTGAAGATTAGAATTGTATAAAAAATACTATATAAAAAAGAGAGGTAAAGAAAAATGAATGTATTAGTCATCAACTGTGGAAGTTCATCATTGAAATTCCAGCTCATCAACTCAGAATCCGAGGCGGTTCTGGCAAAGGGGCTCTGTGAGAGAATCGGAATTGACGGAAGTCTTACTTATCAGCCGGAAGGCGGCGAGAAGGTAAAATCCGATAAGGCCATGCCCACCCATACCGAGGCAATCCAGTTTGTAATTGATGCGCTTACAGACGCCCAGACAGGTGTTGTTAAGAGCCTTGACGAGATCGGGGCAGTGGGACACCGTGTCGTACATGGCGGAGAGAAG
>Ga0137306_102615_pt1 | contig 14764 bp, 9 predicted proteins | sample Inofroosms_March_FD_97187 | JGI IMG/M metagenome (GOLD analysis project Ga0137306, IMG submission 97187) | Mouse cecal microbial communities from Vienna, Austria - N-Acetylneuraminic and N-Acetylglucosamine D2O microcosms_March | ecosystem: Host-associated > Mammals > Digestive system > Large...
TCTTCATTAGAAATTCCCAAATAGGAACATAATAAAATCGCTGTCATCGCATTATCTGAAAAATTCATCTATTCATCTCCTCTGTTGGCGCTGTTTGCTAATGCAAATGGAAATACCTTTCCGCTTCCGTATTTTCGCAGCTTGTATCCGCATACAGTAAATGTCCATCGGGAATCTACCATATCATCAATGAGCAGAACATTGTTTTCTGAATAATTTTTACAACAATATATTCGATTTTCAAGGTACAAATTTATACGACTAAGGGATTATGACCTTTTGACGCTCTAATCATGTAATGATAAGGCACTGGAAGTAAAAATTCAATCCTTTTTGTTTTGTCAAGTTGATGAAGTCAACCTTAAGATATATTTACGAAGTGTTAGTGTGGACGCATACTGGCACCTCGTTCTTGGTTTCTTACGCAGGTGCTTTGGTGGCGGAGCGATTCGCCGCTGGGGTATTTTAAGCGAGAAGCCGGAGTTTGAAAAGACTACGATTTGTTTGCCGTATTCGTAGTCTTTTTTCTCTCCCATTTTTGACTTGCGTTAGTTCCCATTCAGAGTTATAACACGACACAACAAAAACGTAGTTTTCCAGGTTCCTTTTATCAGGGGTAGCGAAAATCCAAGGAGTCTATAGTATGAATATACAGGTTAGTTCAAACTAATAAGCAGCGGGAATACTTTTCCGAAAAGGGAGTTTTTTATCCATAAATCGCAACTGCTGTTTTCGGAAAATATATTTTTCATTTCTTCGTTTATTTGGGAAAATTTGGAGAAAATTCAGAGAATATTCAATAAAAAATACAAAGATTTACAAAATCTGTATTTTTTATCGTAGAAAATCTGTTGCAAAAAGTATAGGTTTTGCAAATCTTTTTTATCCGTTCAAACGGTTGTTATTCTACTACAATATCATCAAAAAATCAAGCAATTTAAAGATTTTTTCTGGATAAAATGTAATAAAAAATTCTTGTAAATTTTTTTTGCAAAACCTATACTTTTTGCAAAAATCCCCAAAATCCCTCACAAACCCGCTTATTTACAGACTTTTTGGGTATAAATTATTTCTATCTGACCTAAGGCTGTAACTAGGCAAAAACAGAGAAAAGGAGAAAGATTATGAAAAAGGGAAAACAAAAGATTGCTGCTCTTTTGTGTACATGTATCATGGCTAATCTGGTGTTTCCGGCTTCTGCTGGGAAACTGGAAATGTCAGTAAAAAGAAGCAGCAAAACACAGCTTTCCTCCGAATCCAATCTAAATGCGGAGAATAAAGAGCTGAGTGGTAATTTAACGAAAAAACCAGAGAAAACCTCAACGAACTCTAATGCAGAACAAAACAAAGAAACACCAGTAAAAAAACTTCCTGTGCGGATGGCTTTAAGTCGAAATGCAGCCGCAGATACAAGTGATTTGAAAGATGCAGAAATTGAAGTAACAGGAGATTGTGTATATACTGGCAAGAAACTTACTCCTGAAATTACAGTAACACTGGATGGAAAAGAGTTGACAAAAGGTAATGATTATGAAGTCGTTTATGGAAAAGATGTTGATGACAATGCACCACAAGCTATTAAAAATATGAAATATAATGATAATATGAATGCTGGGGTTGGATTTGGAATCCTGCAAATCAAAGCTGCAAATGGAAATTCTAACAATATTACCGGAACTAAATATTACAGTTTTGATATCGAAAAGGCAACTTTAACAGAAGATAATATTAATAATTTTACGAATCTAGGATTCACCATAAATTTTCACCCAACATTAGATAATGCTTCAGGTGCGGCGGTTTACGGAAATTCACTGAATAATGTTCATTTTGCCAATTCATCATCTGCTCGTGCTTGGAGTTGGAAAAATGGTTCCAATATATTTCTAGAAAAATTAGGAAAAAATACTTATACAGCAATTTGTAAATTGGGAAATTATGGTGAAAACTCTGATACTAACTTCTATGATCCAAAAGTAGAAATTGAAATAGATGTACAGCCAAGAAATTTGTCTTCATTATCCGGATCTGAGAAGTTAATAGCAAACACTATAGATTCTAATGGCCAGTCCTTTACACCTGAATATACTGGTGAAGACCAGACACCAAAATTTAATGTACAGGCAAGATTATCCCGAGCTGAGTGGTATAATCTTCAAGAAGGTACAGACTATACCATTGGTGAGTATAAGAACAACATCAATGCTGGAGATAATACAGCTTCTGTAGTTATTATAGGCAAAGGGAATTACACTGGTCAGATTGAAAAAACTTTTACGATAAGTAAGGCTGACCCCCTGAAATTCCTAGAAAAGGATTCTAGTTTTAGTCCAGATGGAGTTGATGGATTTACTTGGAGTGTTCCATTTGGGACATCTCTTTCTGACATTAAAACTCAATTAGACGGGCTAACTGGAAATAGTAATGGCTGGGATATTAAAGGACTTGCAGGAGGATCCAATCAGCCAGGTGATGATTTTATATTTGAACCAAATGGTCGTCTTTATCAATATTATATTAAATATCGATCCTCAAATTCCAATTACAAGGATTATGGAATACCCAATACGGCATATATTTACACAAAAATCACCACCCCCCGCGACATTAATGAATCCAGTGTTAACCCAACATTCAGCGGTATTACATCTGGTCAGGCTGCCATTTTCCCTTATACTGGTCAGCCTGTCGAACCGGAAATTACCATTACTGACCAACTCTGGGGCGGTACACAGACATTGCCGCCGGATAAGACTTATGACATTACCTATAAAAACAATACACGGCCAGGAACAGCAACCGCAACCATTACTGCCAAAGGTGTTTACACAGGCACACGTACATTAACTTTTGAAATTAAGGAAGTTCCTTCGATTGCAAAAGCCAAAATTACTTTACCTAATGAAACTGTAGGTTACACAGGAAGCACCCATACGCCTGAGCCTACAGTCGAATTAGGCGGAAAAACATTGACAAAAGGCACCGATTACACCGTTTCCTATGAAGAAAATACTAACCCGGGAGCCGCTTATGTGACGGTTACGGGAACTGCTCATGGAGAGTTAGGCTATTATGGCAGCAAAACGGTTTCCTTCTTCATTCTGCCGCCAACCAACCTTACTGCGCAGTACGGAACTTTGCTGACGCAGATTTCATCTCCGCTGTCCTGGTTCAACACAAACTGGAAGTGGAAGGATGCGAATGCATTTGTGGGAAATGCCGGCACACAGAAACCTCTGGCAAACTTTAATGATGGAAAAACGCAAAAAAACGATATTCCTGTAATCATTAATGTGACTGCAAAACCCATTGACGATTCATCGATAAGTTTACAGCTTCCTGGTGCTCCTTTTGTTTATCATCCGGATCATGCGATAACACCAAAACCTGTGCTTGTGGACGAAACATTAAACCGGACATTGGTCGAAGGCACAGACTATACATTGGCCTATACAAATAATAACGATGCCGGAACAGGAACAGTAACCATCACAGGCACGGGAAATTATTCAGGAACCCGTACAAAAGCCTTTGTCATTAACAAGGCTGACGTTGAACTGATCGTAACCGATAAAAACGGCAGAAAACTGGAAGCTGATGAAACCATTAACCTTATGACCCGGGACTCGGCGTCTGCTTTTACGGTGACCCGCCGTGGAGATGGTGCCATTACTTACAGCGATGGGAATAAAGGTGTATTTACGGCAGCGGACGCAGCGACTGGCGCAGCTTCTGGTGTTGCCCTTACTCCCACTGCTCCGGGGAATGCCATACTGACCATTCAGGTTGCCGCAACTGCCAATTACAATGGCATTACCGCCACCTTCCCGGTAGTTGTTTCCCGGATTCCTATCAGCAGAACCGATATACAGATTACTGATCCCGGACCCTGGACGTATAATGGCAGTGCATTTACCCCAGCAATTACGGTAACGGATACGAAACTCAGTTCAGGAAATCTGCTTACCGTAAATACAGAATATAAGCTTGTCTACACGGATAATATCAATGCCGGTGAAGCAAAGATAACCGTCACCGGACTGGGTGATTATGAAGGAAGCGTTATCGTTCCGTTTACGATCAACAAGGCGGACTATCAGGCAGAACCTCCGGCACGGATAACCGCGGTTTACGGACAGCAGCTTAAGGAACTTTCTCTCCCCAAGGCAGATCCTTATGACCTTTTCTGGACCTGGAAACAGCCGGAAAATGAAGTGGGCAATGTGGGAGAACACACCGTTGATGTATATCTGGCAGAAGGCCGGAATTATCATGAAAAAACCGCTTCCCTGACGGTTGCCGTAGAACCTAAAGTCCTGGAAGATTCCATGATTTCTCTGGAGTATGAAGAGCATGAATATACCGGACGTGCTCTGGAACCGTCGGTAACGGTGACTTACCGTGACCGCATTGTTCCGGAAAGCCAGTACGATATTTCCTATGTGAACAACACCGAGCGGGGCACGGCAGCGGTTACTCTGACAGGAAAAGAGAATTTTACCGGCACAGTAACAAAAGAATTTAAGATTGTTGAAGCAGCTATTCGTAATGAACATATAAAACTTGAAGAAAATACATGGATTTATGACGGGACGCAGCACACACCGGCAGCTACCGTTACTGTATATGGAAATATTCTGCAAAAAGACACGGACTACACCGTAACCTATGGTGAAAATATCCATGCCGGAAAGGAAGCTTCGGTAATCATTACCGGTCAGGGCAATTATACCGGAACGGCTACAGTATTTTTCACTATTGAAAAAGCCGTAAATCCAGCTACCCCATCCAATATCCGCTATCAGGCGGTATATGGTCAGAAGCTGGAAGAAATTGCAGTGGATGGTGACTGGGACTGGGAAAATCCAAAAGATCGTGTGGGAAATGTCGGTGAAAATGAACATCCTATTTTCCTGGCAGAAACATTGGATTACTTAAAAAAGACCGAACCGGCATTTGTAACGGTAACACCAAAAACACTTACCGAGGACATGGTAACTATGGATGAACTTTCTCTGGTTTATGATGGCCTTGAAAAACGTCCGGTTGTTTATGTTGATGACAAGGATGCCCTGATTACTGCCGATGACTATGAACTGCAGTATGAAAATAACCTCCACGCCGGAACTGCCCTGGTAACCGTTCGGGCAAAGGGAAATTACACCGGTGAGGTGAAGAAAAACTTTACGATTGAAAAGGCCCGGCCCATACTGACGGTAGGATGTGGACTTGTCTTGGAAAAAGCTTTGCGTGACGGCAGCTTTTCGCTGGAGGCAGTTCTCTCCAACGGTGAAAGCTTATCCTATTCTTCTTCTGACCCGACTGTGGCTTCTGTAGATGCGCAGGGAACCGTAACACTCCTTGCCGCAGGAACTACAGATCTCACCGTAGACTACAAGGGAAGTCAGGATTATCTGCCGGTTCAGGTTACGGTAAAACTGACCGTTACCGGAAGGACAACGAGCAGCGGAGGAGGCAGTAGCAGCGGCGGTTCCCGGCGCAGTACCACCAATATCTACGATTGTGTGCCAACAGGATACCAGGGAGATACAAAGATTATTGGAAGTGCCCGTGTACCTGGATATGTAGAAACCGGTTCCTGGAACCAGGATATGGATGGCAGCTGGAAACTGATGGATGCCAATAATCAGCCGGTAGTCAATCGTTGGATTGCGGCTTATAATCCTTATGCAAATCTGAGCAATGGACAATCTGCCTTTGACTGGTTCCGCTTCGACGCAGAAGGAAGGATGCTTACGGGGTGGTTTACCGATGAAGACGGGGAAGTCTACTATTTAAATCCTGATTCTGACTGCACCAAAGGAAGGATGGTTACTGGCTGGTACATGATTGACGGGATCTGGTATTATTTTGAAACCATGCCCAATGGAAAACGCGGACGGCTTCTGCGCAGAACCGTAACTCCTGACGGCTATTCCGTAGATGAAAACGGAGTATGGATACAGTAAAAAATAATCGACAAGTTAAGGCCGCTGGTTAATCCGGTGGCCTTGATTTATTCTTACTGTTCACCGGTTCACAGCAAAGGGCAAAAATCGTTTATCTTCTTATTTAATTGCAAATCCTATCAGAGTTTTTTCGATTACGTCGATATATCTTAACAGTAACAAACACGATTTTCCGCGCATAGAAAGGAAAAGGATATGTCGAAATTAAAAACCTCCAGCACATCTTCCGAGCCGGCGCTCCATGCCGAGAAGGAGTTTCAGCTTGCCAGGCAGCAGGCGGAGATGAAGGCTGGTGAAGCGCTGTTTCGGAATGCGTCGCAAAAGATTGTCGAGCAGAGAGAAAAACTGCTGTCGGATGATGCTGATGTCAGTCCGATCGAAGAAAATCAGCCCAGGGATACGGCGCAGCTCTCGGAGTTACATCGTCGTCCCCGTACAGGAGAAGCCGGTTCTGCGGACGAGGTTCTCGAATGGGTGCTGGAAATGGCAGAAAAAGACTGGGAAGCGTTTCTGAAATGGCAGCCGGAGTTTAGCACTTCTCTGCAGGCACAGCTTTCAGAATTGTCGAAGCTGTATCTTGCTCTTTTGGAAGCTGCCCTTAAATATGCAGAGGGGGAGAATCTGGTCTGGCAGATGGAGCGCCTGGATGTTCTGCTTGCCCAGAAGCTGTGTATAATTATGGAGCAGAATCTGGAACAACTTACGATTCTGTTAGAACAGAACGGGCAGACTGCGGTGATGGACGGCATCTTTTCCAGCCTTTACCGACAGACGGCCGGACGGACTCTGTCGCTTCAGGGCGCACGCAGCCTTTTCGCGCAGGGAGGCACCGTTTCCTACGGCAGCAGAGCATTTTCTTCTGCGGGTCTTTCATCTTCCTCCTTGACCCAGGCTTCCCCGGTTTTTTCGTCTTCTTCCTTATCCAAAGCAGCGGCAGGCTCTTTTTCCGGAAAAGCCGCGAACGCTTCACTCTCTGCAGTGCAGGATGCCCTGTCCCGGCAGTGCGGCCGCCGGCAGCAATCGGCGTCCGCTTCCTCTTTTTCCGGAGAGGGCATGATTTACCAGTCATCGAGAAAGCAGAATGTCCGCTTTCAGCAGGTCTATCACGGGCAGAAAAATTCCTGGAGGGAACAGATAAAGCAGAGAAACGAGGTTATTGGCAGTGCCAGGAAAGGTATCGCCGATAATACTTTTCATAAGGCGGGGACGGTCGTGTGTTCCGGAAAGGATCTTGAGGCAGCAAACCGGTTTGCCGCACATTTAAATGGAAGGGGAAACTTATTTCAAAATCCGGAAATCAGTGCGGTAAATGATGAAGTTACCGGGCTGCTGGCGGCGATTATGTCCATGAAAGGTCAGGTCTATGCCGGAGAATGCAAACAGGCGGACTCCCTTGTGCTCGGTCTTCAGAAGGCCATCCGGAAAATGGTCGATCATTATCTTGCTCAAAAGGGTGCTGCCAATGTTTACTATCACACGCTTGAGGTGTACCAGCGGGGAAGAAATCCGCAGAAGGCGATTATGGCCGGGCAGGACTATGCTTACCAGCGGTTTTGCAAAAAGCAGAAAGAACCCGCATACCAGAGATCTGCCCCTTATTCCAGGGAAGCCGGATTTTTTCGGGCTGTGCTAAAAAATATAAGTCCGGAAAAGGAAGTGGCCCTGGGAGTCAGTGTTTTGCAGAAGGACTGGGAAAATTTTCTGCGCAGCTTAGGAAAAGGGAAAAAATCTTCCCATACATCAAAAGCAGAGCGATACAGTCCCTGGGGAATGCTTCTGGACCCGGGAATGCGGGATGAAGAAGGCTATGGCGGCAGCATGAAAATTTTACTTGGCGCAGCGGTGCTTCTGCTTATTGCTATTGTGGTTTTTGTGTTGCTGTGAATGTGTGAACAGTAATGTTTTTGTCTGTCTTAGGGCTGCGTTTTTTATTTGATGAATCTCTTTAAAAACTTGAAAAAATATGCTATACTTTACAAAAATGATGTTTACAGCGAAGTTTTTGTTACTGCCGGACAAACAGTAACAAGTTTTTGCGGAAAGAGGATGCGATGAAAAGATACTGGAAAAAGATCACTGCACTTATGGCTGCAGCAGCGATGACGGCAGCTTCGGCGATAACGGTTTTTGCGGAGGCAGCAGAAGAAGGCAAGGTTTATGTTCTGCCCACCCTTCAGACTTCTTCGGCTTCGGGACAGTTAGAAACCCTTGGCGTGAATATGCAGGTTGTATTTTCGGACAGCCAGCTTCTGGCGGCACCGGAAGCCGCGGGCTGGGCGGAAAACCAGCTTCCTGTTGTCGAGGGGGCGGAGTGGAAGAAGGTTTATATGTACCGGAATAAGGAAGCTTCAAAAAATACCGAGTTTTCCTGGGATATGGCGGTTGAAAATTCGACAAACTGGATAAAGGTAGCTCCTTTTGGCATAGAAGAGGGAAAGCTTACCCATCTCTATGATTTTACGATTATCATTAACGGCACGCCTTTTACCGGCTGTAAGCTGTACGGCGGCGCTATGGGAGAATACGAAACCGCGGATGGTTTTTCCGGTGAGCACTGTATGTTCATCCTTGTACCTCAGGGGTATAACGGAGATATTACCTTCTCTATTTATGGAAATACTTTATTCGGAAACAGCCATGTAAGAAATGATTTTGCCAAGCTCACCTATCAGGTCAGCGGCCACAGCCGGGACGAGGCAGAAAGGCAGGCCGAGGAAGCAAAAGCGGTTCCTGTCTGGAAGCAGGATAATAAAGGCTGGTGGCTGGAAAATCCGGACGGCACATATCTGAAAGATACTTGGTATCAGTCCCCGGAAAGCGGTCTGTGGTATTATATGGGCGGGGACGGCTACATGCTGACCAACACGACAACCCCGGATAACCTGAAAGTGGATGCCAACGGTGTCTGGGTGCAGTAAAATTTTTGTTGACAAATGCAGGCTGGCCTTTTATACTAAAAATCAGGAAAATATAAAAAAGTCTTCGGGGCAGGGTGAAATTCCCTACCGGCGGTACAGTCCGCGACCCGTGTTTCACGGTTGATTCGGTGAGATTCCGAAACCGACAGTAAAGTCTGGATGAGAGAAGATGTTGTTTGGAATGGTAAAGATAATGCCCCGGGTAATTGATCCGGGGTGTTTTTATTTTATGATACCAGGGTCAAAAGCTCGAATGATCAACGGCTTTTTATCCCAAAGAACAACCTTTCCTCACAGGAGCATGTCTGGAAATCGGCATCGGTTTTGGGTGCACACAGGTAGAATTAACCCGCAAAAAAGGAGGAAAATCATGGAAGCAGCAGCAAAACAAAAAAAACAGGTGAAGCAAATCGCGAATACAAGAGGATTATTTACCACAAAAAACATGGTGCTGATGGCTATGCTGGGTGCACTTTCGGGACTTTTGATGTATATTCAGGTTCCTGTGCCCTTTGCGCCGTCATTTTATAAGCTGGATTTCTGCGATGTGCCCGTGCTTATCGGATCTTTTGCCCTGGGCCCGGCTGCCGGCGCGGTGATTGCGGCGGTAAAGATCTTAATTTCCCTGGTGCTTCGGGGAACACAGACGGCGGGTATCGGGGAGTGTTCAAACTGGGTGCAGGCATGTTCCCTGGCCATTCCTGCCGCATTAATTTACAAGCATAAAAAGTCAAAAAATTCCGCGGTATTGGGCATGGCAGCGGGCGTGGTTCTGATGGTGGTGGTAGCCTGCTTTACGAACAGCTTCATCCTTCTTCCGGCCTATGCCAAGGCGTTTCACATGCCCATGGATGCCCTGATTGCTATGGGAACGGCATTAAATCCCCGGATTAACGGTCTGACCGCCTTTGTTCTTCTGGCTGTGGCACCGTTTAACTTGGTTAAGGGAACCCTGGTTTCTGCCGTTACCATCTTAATTTATAAACGGGTCAGCACGATGATTAAAAACGGTTAGGCCGGATTTGTTGCTGTGAACGTGTGAACAGTAACCCGGATTTCGCAACGGATTTTGCCGCATGACGACTATCTTGTGTTTCCTGCGAATATGTTTTATAATAAGAGAGCAGATTATAAATTCGGAGGAAATTATGTATAATTGTTCACACAAACTTCAGCTGCCGCAGATTTTCCGAAAACCTGCGGCTTTTCTTCTTGCAGTATCCATCAGTACATCGTCGCTGCTGAGCGGATGTTCTTTCTCTGCGCGTCTTCCTTCACCATCCTTTACTTCCTCAAAGGAGCAGGAGATGTCATCGGATCAGGCGGCTTTTGACCAGCTTACTGATAAAATTTTCGATGAAAATGTCAATGCGTCCATTATTGATCTCCATTATACGATGATGAATCCTGAACAGATGGGTATTGAGCCGCCGGATAGCCCCTATGGAACGTTTACCCTGGAGGAAATGCAGAGGGAAACAAAAAAACTGGAAGGTTATTCGGATGCGCTGAAAGCAGTGAAAAAGCAGAATCTGGATAAAGAAAGCCAGGTCGATTACGAAATTCTGGAAACTTATCTGGAAACTGAGCTTTCCTGTGCCGGTCTGGAATTGTACGTCCAGCCGCTGGCACCCACAATTGGTGTTCAGGCACAGCTTCCCGTGCTTTTGGCAGAATATCGTTTTTACCGAAGGGAGGATATCGAAGATTATTTTTCTCTGCTTGAAGGACTGGACGAATATTTTGGGCAGATCCTGGAGATGGAGCAGAAGAAGGCTGCTGCCGGGCTGATGATCAGCGATAAGGCTATTGACCGTATCCTGGATTCCTGCCGCCCCTACCTTGAGGACGGGAAGGATTGTCTTTTGTATGGAACCTTTGCCGGACGTCTTGAGGAAATCAAAGATTTTAACGGCAATCCTCCCCTGACGGATGAAGAAAAAGCCGCTTATCAACAGCGGCATGAGGAATTAATCACCCATGCCTTTATTCCGGCTTACCATAATCTGATGGAGGGCCTGGAAAAGCTGAAGGGAACAGGAAGGGTGGAAGGAGGATTGTGCAATTATCCGGACGGAAAGGATTATTACCGCTATATGGTCTATTCTTCGACCTATACTTCCTGCAAGAATGTCAATACCCTGCGAAAGACCATTGAAAAGCGTATTTCCGAGGATTTTAACGCAGCGGCAAAGCTTTTGGCAGAAAATCCCGGGCTTTATGATCAGTTATCCGGATTTTCTTTTACCCTTTCTGATCCGGAAGAGATTCTTTCCTGCCTTGGAAAAAATCGGTGCGGATTATCCGGAACCTATCAGCAGGGAGTATTCGCTGCACTATGTACCGGAGGCATTAGAAGATGTGTTAAGTCCGGCGTTTTATCTGACACCGCCCATGGATCTGCCGGACAGCAATACGATTTACATTAACCGGGGAAGCTATGCTGCAAAGGATCAGCTCTTTACCACTTTGGCGCATGAAGGCTATCCCGGGCATTTATACCAGTCTTCTTATTTTATCCGCAGGGAGCCAAAGCCCTTCCGCCATCTTCTTTCCTTTAGTTCCTACAAGGAGGGATGGGCGACCTATGTCGAATATGATTCCTGCCGCCTGGACGAAAAGATTAGCCCGGAGGTGGCCGAACTGATGAATTTAAATTCCTCGATTAATCTTGGAATTCACGCCTATCTGGATATTATGGTCAATGATCAGGGATGGAATCTGGAACAGGTTTCCGACTATGTCAGCCAGTATTTTGAGGACCCAAATCAGGAACTTGCCCGTGCACTTTTAGAGGCCATGGTGGATAATCCGACGAATTATCTGGAATATTATGTGGGCTATCTGGAGTTTTCGGATATGCGGAAAAAAGCAGAAAAGGCACTGGGAAAAGCATTTGAAGCGAAAGCCTTTCATCAGTTTCTTTTGGACATCGGCCCGGCTCCCTTTGCCGTTATCCGAAAGCATCTGGAGGACTGGATAAAGGAACGAAAAAAATCCTGGTAAATATAGAAAAAACAGGCTATAATACTTAGGGCAGTACAGTTGATTCAGCAATGAATACAGGAGGAAAGCAAAATTATGCTTACATTAGAGAATATATCATTTGATGTGGAGGACGCAAAAGGGGATAAGGGAATTATCAAAGATTTAAGCTTATCGATAAAGGACGGAAGCTTTGTGGTGATTACCGGGCCAAACGGCGGAGGAAAATCAACGTTAGCCAGACTGATTGCCGGGATCGAGCGTCCTACGGCGGGGAAGATTTTCTTTGACGGGGAGGATATCACGGAAAAAAGCGTGACCGACCGTGCGAATCTGGGCATCAGCTATGCCTTTCAGCAGCCCGTCCGCTTTAAGGGTGTCCAGGTGCTGGACTTAATCCGTCTGGCGGCAAAGCAGAACCTTTCTGCGGCGGAAGCCTGCCGTTATCTGTCGGAGGTAGGGCTTTGCGCAAAGGATTATATTAGCCGCGAGGTAAATGCCAGTCTTTCCGGCGGGGAATTAAAGCGGATTGAGATTGCCACGGTGCTTGCCCGTGCTTCCCGGCTTTCGGTGTTTGACGAGCCGGAGGCAGGGATTGATCTGTGGAGCTTCCAGAATTTAATCCAGGTTTTTGAACGGATGCGGGAGAATACCAAGGGATCCATTTTAATTATTTCCCACCAGGAGAGGATTTTAAATATTGCCGATGAAATTATCGTGATTGCCGACGGGCAGATTACCCGAAAGGGGAAGAAGGAGGAGATTCTTCCGGCAATTTTAGGGACGGCTTCGGCAGTCGATGCCTGCAACATGTTCTATAAAGGAGGGAACCGATAATGATGGATGAAATGCAGAAGACATTGCTTGCCCAGGTGGCGGATCTTCACGAAGTTCCCGAGGGCGCATACAATATCCGGGCAAACGGACAGATGGCCGGGCGAAATACCACGGCAAATATTGATATTATTTCCAAGGAGGACGGAGAGGGAATCGATATCCGCATTAAGCCGGGGACGAAGCATGAAAGCGTGCACATCCCCGTTGTGGTAAGCAAAAGCGGGTTAAAGGATCTGGTGTATAATGATTTTTATATCGGTGAGGATGCCGATGTGGTGATTATCGCCGGGTGCGGAATCCATAACTGCGGCGACCAGGATTCGGAGCACAACGGTATTCACCGCTTCTTTATCGGAAAGAATGCTAAAGTAAAGTATGTGGAAAAACACTACGGCAGCGGCGACGGAAGGGGCGGACGGATCTTAAATCCGGGCACGGAGATTACGATGGAAGAGGGCAGCTTTATGGAGATGGAGAGCACCCAGATTAAAGGGGTGGACTCCACCGACCGGAATACCACGGCAAACCTTGCTTCCGGAGCGAAGCTGGTGATCCGGGAAAGGCTTCTTACCCACGGAAACCAGACCGCTATCAGCCGCTTTGAAGTCAGCTTAAACGGGGAGGATGCCAGTGCAAATGTTATTTCCCGATCGGTTGCCAGGGAAGAGTCCAGCCAGACGTTTATCTCCCGTATTAACGGCAATGCAAAATGTGCGGGCCATACCGAGTGCGACGCGATTATTATGGACAATGCCAAAATTTCCGCCGTGCCGGAACTTACGGCAAATAACCCGGATGCTGCGCTGATCCATGAGGCAGCGATAGGAAAGATTGCCGGAGAACAGATTATTAAGCTGATGACCTTAGGGCTTACGGAACAAGAGGCAGAGGCGCAGATTATTAACGGGTTTTTGAAATAGTGTGAGTATCTGTGTTGTCAGCCATTTTCTGAACGTGGATTATGCGGAAAAAACAAAGAGGCTGTTCTTCGTCGTTGACAGGACGAGAGCAGCCTTTTGTCAAAGAACGAAAGGAAGGAAACATGGAAAGAAAGGAATATGAAAAAACCACTGATTACGAGAATGCATTACAGATTTTAAAGGATTTTACAAACGAAGTTTTAGGAAATGATATTGATTTATTGCGAACATTCTGCTTTGACAATTTGAATAAGTTTGTGGGTGATATTTGTGATCCGGATATGTATTTGATTGTACAGGCAATTTACATTATTCTCTGGGGCAATATTTATGATCTGGCATTTGAAAAAATGGGTTCATGGGACTGGAACGGAACATATGCGTTCCGTGGTGATACGATGAATTCCTTTGGCTCATTATTTGGAAAAGCAGGAGAAAACAATGCATTTGCCTATCGTGCCAAATATTTTGGTGCAGATAAGAATCCGGAGCTGTGGAACAAAATTAATGAGTTTTACCGAATGTATCATTGGCTTGGCAATTTCATTGTATTACCTAATAGGGGAAATGTTAAATATGGAATTAATGGAGCCAGAGCAGATTTTAAAACAGGTATGAGAGATTATTTTGACTGGTTCTTGTTATCCGTGGGCAATTATCAGGAGAAAGTTAAAAGTGGAGATATTAATCTGAGCAAATTTGAAATGCAGCTTCAGCAGAATCCGGAATATAATCCATATTTTATGAGGATTGAAGAGTGGGAAGAAAAATTTTTCTTAAAACACTATTTTAAGGATGGTGCACCAAAATTACTTTTTCATACACCGTTAGAAAGACGTTTGCTGATTACGGCAGAGCCCCAGAATCGTAAGGGAGAATCATATTATACAGACGAAGAGTATTTGGAACTTATGGAAGATTATATTGATAAATCAAAAGAAGTTATCGAGTTTCGCACAAATAAGATGGTTGATTTCCTGAAAGAAAAATTATAGGTATATAAAGGCTGCAAGTGATATGGTTGAAGTGCTGATGCAAAGCCGCTGAAAAATGACACGGGTTAGAAATCTGGTTCGAGTTTTTTTGCTGGAAGAATTTATAGATGATGTATGAAGGGAGAAAGCGGAAGATGAAA
>Ga0137306_102510_pt1 | contig 14748 bp, 20 predicted proteins | sample Inofroosms_March_FD_97187 | JGI IMG/M metagenome (GOLD analysis project Ga0137306, IMG submission 97187) | Mouse cecal microbial communities from Vienna, Austria - N-Acetylneuraminic and N-Acetylglucosamine D2O microcosms_March | ecosystem: Host-associated > Mammals > Digestive system > Large...
CGCTGTATCAGTACCGTGAACAGTTGGAAGTGGTGGAAGATCCGACCATCAACGCACTGTGCGGCGGCATGGGAAATGTAATGCCGTGGTGGCTGCTCGGAGCGGAAGGAGACACAGATTTCATTGAGGTGGATTACCTGAACGGCCAGGAGATCCCGAATATCCGAAGAATGGAAGCGCCGGGGCAGCTTGGGTTTGTATGGGATATTTATCTGGACTGGGGAATCAGTGTGATGGATTTCCGCGGCGGCGTCAAAAACCCGGGCGTGGAAGTAAAAACAAAATTGGAATTAGCATAAAGGAAGGAGACCTGTATTATGAGCAAAGCAGCATTTTGGCAGCGGGGAGAATCGCTTGATTTTACCAATGCCACAACAGACATGATCGAAGCAAACACGGTCATGACCTTAGGAAGCCGCATCTGTGTGGCAGGTACGGACATTCTGCCGGGGGAAACGGGGAGTATCCATGTGGCGGGCGGATTTGCATTTCCCAAGCGGAAGGCGGAGTCAAGGCGGGATTTGCCGTTTCCGGGGCGGCAGCTGATGACAATAAGGTTCTGGTAAAGATCAACGCATGAAATTGAAGGCGTTGCGCCCTGTGTTGTACCTTGCACATCAGTATGACAGGGGTGATGAACTGCCGGTAAACAATCCGGACATGGTAGAGGCCTGGCTGGAAGCAGGGAGCGCAGAATGGAGAACGGAGGAAATCCAAATGGAATCGTCCGCTCCGAAAGCCATACCTGCTTCAGCGCTGGCCGGACAACCGGGAATATCTGACAGAGGAACGGAAGGCGGCCTGACCGGGCGAATCCCGGAAACCCCGGAACGGAAAAAGCCTGCGTCCAGAAAGAAAAAAACGAGATGATGTCCTTCAAGGATATTATAGCGGATGATGTGCATGGAGTGTTTATGAACACAGAGGAATTTTCAGAGACGCATACCGTAAATGGGATAGAGATGGCAGTGCAGATCGATTCTAATGAGCAGATCGAACGAGAAAAGCGGTTCAATCAGCATATGGATGGAATCTATCTGAACCAGAAGCTGATCTATGTAGCGGCATCCGACTTCGGGCCGCTTCCGAAACAGGGCTCGATCCTTACGCTTGATAAACGGACATATCGAGTGGCGGACGCTGTTTCTGAGGATGGAGTATATTCAATTACGATCGAGGCAAACAGGGCATGAGTAATAATATAAGAATCGAGGTCAGCCAGGCAGATCTCAAATTTGTGCTAAATAAATTGAACGGAATGGAGACTAAGGCTCCAGGAGTGTTCAGGAATGCGGTTAATAGAACTACAACACAGACAATGCGGAAGATCAGGAAAGGGCGGCAGGCCTATGTGGTGAGCCCCGGTGCCTTCAACGCCGCTATGGATGTTAAAAGAGCGAACAAGACGCATATGGTATCCATCATAACAGCAAAGGATATACCTCATGGGCTTAAAGATACAAAATTTTACAAAACATCATCCAGCAGAAAATATGGGGTTCGGGCGAAGGTTCTGAAAGGAGGTTTAAAGGAACTTGTAAATCGGAATGGAGCAAAGGCATTTTATGCCGGAGTAGACACAGGCCATGTGGGTGTGACTCATTTTGATGTTTTTCAGAGGAGAGGATCTGAAAGATTACCAATAAAAAAACTTAGCGGACCAGGTGTCGCGAAAATGGTAAAGTCTATTTTTAAGGGTAAAAATGGCGGTGAGGCTCTTGAACCATATGTCCTGAAAACTTTGCATGACGAGATAGCTGCAGAGGTAGCAAAATTGGTCTGATAGAAGGAGCAAAAATGACAATATTAAATTTTCAGGAAGAACTGGCGAAAGATGTGGAACATATTCTGAAAGATGTAGTGACAACGAATGCTGCAGGTGAACGAATACATGGAGTTACTGTATATAAACAGCAACTGCCGGTAATCACTTCGGATGAAGAAGATGAATCTAAATTTTTTCCATATGCAATTGTAAGGCTGGATGAAGGGAAAGGTGTTGACGATGACAGTCCATGGATGGTTACGGCGGATGTCCTTTTGGGACTGCATGACGCAGAGCCATCCAACCAGGGGCATCAGCACATTCTGGTGATGTGTCAGAGACTGATCGACCGGTATGCGGCGGAGCCGCTGCTGGCTAAAAAGTACCGGGCAGAGCAGGACATGGAATGGGCGGTGCAGGATGCAGATACATACCCCTACTTTTTCGGGGGAGTCCGAATCAAATTCAGTGTTCCAAAGATAGGAAGGAGGGAACCAGTTTATGGCTAAAGAAGCAGGAAAGAAAAATGAGGCTGCGGAGGCAGCACAGACTGACACGGCGTTAAGTAATGCGGGTGTAAAAAATACAGTGGCGAAAGCAAAAAAGGTGAAGTCCACGCTTCCGGGACCAAGGATGTATGTGGGTCCGACCATTTCCGGAATCGGGATCCAGAACAGGGTGTACACAGCGATACCCGCGGATGCGGAGGAAAAAGCCGGACAGATGCCGGAGATCAGACACCTGTTCATACCGGTAAAGGAGTATCCGATCGCAAACAAGATGCTCCGTGAGAAGAAAGGCTATATCTACAGTGCATTTTGCAAAGTGGGCGCTTTTAAGAATGGAGGGAAAGTATCATGAGCAAGCATGGAGTATTTATCCTGGAAGAAGCCACGGCGTTGACAGTGCCGATCAGCGGTGCCAGTGCCGTGCAGGTAGTGATCGGTACAGCCCCGGTCAATATGGCGGACAACCCGTCGGAGATGGTGAACGTACCGGTCTTTGCGGAAAAACCAGTGGATGCGATGGCCGCGCTGGGGTTCTGTAAGGATTTTAGATTTACGCTCTGTCAGACAATGTATGCAACCAGCAATATTTACCAGGTGTCACCGGTAGTCTATATCAATGTCCTGGATCCGGCAAAGCACAAAAAAGATCTGGAAGAAACGAAGGCGGATGTCAGCACACTCAGGGCAGTCGTGGAAGTCCCGGGAATCCTCAGGGAAGGACTTGTGGTAAAAGCAGAGGAAGAAGCGCTTGTGCTGAATACAGATTATACCGTCGAATATGAGGCAGACGGAAGTCTGGTCGTAAACCTGATCGCAGGTGGAGCCGGAGAAAATGCTGCAGAGATCAGTGTCAGCGGACAGGTGCTGGATCCGGAGGCTGTCACGAAGGATGACATCATCGGGGCGTATGATCCAACCACGGGGAAGGAAACGGGGATGGAAGTGATCCGGCAGGTATATCCAAAGTTTGGAGTTGTCCCAAGCCTTGGGCTGGCGCCGGGATACTCACAGATTCCGGAAGTCGGGATCGCGCTTTCCGCAAAGATGGCAAATATCAATGGCGTATTCAAAGGGATTGCTCTGCTGGATCTGGATACGGAAAAAGCCAGGAAGTATACGGACTGTAAAGAGGTTAAGGAGAGCAGCGGCTTTACGTCAGAGTTTTGTTGTACGCTCTGGCCATGTTTCAGGGTTGGGGAACTGATCTTTGCGGCATCTGCAATCGTAGGGGCGCTGGTGTCCTATGCGGACGCTTCCAATGATGACGTGCCGTATATATCGCCATCCAATAAGATCCTGGGCGTGACCGGGACGTGCCTTTTGGATGGTACGGAAGTAGTGCTTGACCAGGATCAGGGCAGCACCTTAAATACCTATGGCGTGACTACGGCGTTCAATTCAAACGGATGGAGGCTGTGGGGAAACTATACAGGGGCTTTTCCGTCAAGCGGTGACGCAAAGGATATCTGGTTTTCGACGCGCCGGATGTTCAACTGGCAGGGGAATACATTCATCCAGACATATTTTTCCAAGGTGGACGATCCGATGAATCCGAGACTTGTAGAAAGTATAGTGGACTCTGAGAATATCCGATGCGCGGCATTCGCGCCGGATAAATGGGCAGGGGCATCCATCGAATATCTGCCGGAGGATAACCCGACTACGGATATCCTGGCAGGAAAGATGACCTTCCGGCAGCATATTGCCCCGTATACTCCGGCCCAGGAAATTACCAATATATTGAATTATGATACGGAGATGCTGGCATCTGCGCTGACAGGAGGAGGGGAATAAGAATGAATATACTTCCGGAGGTAATCAACCATTACAACATATACAACGACGCAAAACGGCTGATCGGCGTATCCGGTGAGGTCGAACTGCCGGAGCTGGAGGCGATAACGGACACCATTGAGGGTGCGGGAGTGCTTGGTGAGATTGAGGATCCTGTCACGGGGCAATTCTCATCCATGAAGATCAAGATTCCGTTTTCTGTATTATATGAGGATCTGTTCAGCCTCATGAATACGACAAAACCGCCCCAGCTGACCCTGCGGGGATCCATGCAGTGCATGAATCCGGAAACAGGAGAGACCGACTACTATCCTGTAAAGATTGTTCTGCGCGGTAAGGCGTCTACCACTACGCTGGGAAAGGTTGCAAAGGGAAAAAAGGGCGAACCTGAGATCGAGATGGAGATACTCTATATCAAGATCCTCATTGCAAATAAGACGAGACTGGAACTGGATAAACTGAACTTTAAATTTGTATTAAACGGTGTGGATATGCTTGCGAAGATCCGCAGTCAGGTATAGGAGGAAAGAAGCATGGCAGCAAATGAAATCGTAGAAATGAAAGACGGAAAGGCTATTGTAACGACAGTTGAAAATGAGAAAATGCTTCTGCAGTTATCAAAGACCTATGAATTTGAGGGAGAGAAGATATCACAGCTTGATTTATCCGGGCTGGAAGAGATTACGGCAGACAACATGATCAAGGCAAATAAGGTCATGGTTACATCGGGGGCAGTAGCGATCATGCCGGAAAATGATCTGTACTATACACTGATCATTGCGGCGGACGCAACGGGGATTCCGATCGAGTTCTTCAAGAAACTCAGGCCAAGGGATGCGGTCAAGGTCAAGAACCGGGTGTCAAATTTTTTCTACGGAGAGGAATAAGGCTGGAAGATACCTGGATGCTGCGGAAACTCTGTATGGCTCTGGCAATGAATATGGGCAGTTATGGGGAGTTCGTACATATGTCGGTCTTTGAACTGTTGGATGTGTGCGAAGATTTGAAGGAGATCCAGGAGGAGGCAAAGGAGGCGGCTAAGTCAAAATGAGCGAGTATAAGATTGCGGTCAAGATTGCGGGACAATTGGAAAGTAGCTTTAACGCCGCACTCAAAGGCGCTCAGAGCGGCTTATCCGGCTTCGGGCTTGCGGGAAAAGTGGGGGCTGCAGCAGTCAAGGGGACGGCTGCGGCTATCACTGCGGCCGGGACGGCGATTGCCGGTATAGGGGCATACAGTGTCAAGGTTGGAAGTGAATTTGAATCAGCCATGTCTTCCGCGTCTGCGACAGCAGCGGCAACGGAGGAAGAATACGCGAAGATGGAAGCGGCCGCAATGGAGATGGGAAGGACTACATCGAAAACGGCGACGGAATCTGCGCAGGCATTGGAATATATGGCGCTGGCCGGATGGGATGTGGATACATCCATATCGGCCCTTCCTTCCGTGCTCCGGATGTCAGAGGCTTCCGGAATGGATCTGGCGCGTACATCTGACCTGGTAACGGACTCAATGGCAGCGCTTGGAGTGACAGTTGATGAATTGCCGAATTACCTGGATGCAGCGACAAAGGCGCAGAACAAATCGAACCAGACAGCCGAGGAGCTCATGGAAGCATATCTTGGTGTCGGCGGCACGATGAAAAACCTGAATATTCCGATTACGGAATCCGCCACTGCTCTGGGTGTCCTGGCAAACCGGGGAATCAAAGGATCGGAAGCAGGAACGGCCCTGAATGCGGTGATGGTGAACCTGACAACTGGTACCGGCCAGGCAGGAAAAATGATGAGTCAACTCGGAATCTCTGCGTTTGACTCAAACGGTAAATTCATCGGACTGGAAGAAACACTCAAGCAGGTGAACACAGCTCTGCAGGGGTGTACAGAGGAAGAGAGGAATGCGGCACTTGCCGCAATCGGAGGAAAGCAGCACGTTGATGCACTGAATAACCTTATGGCAGGCCTGAACACAACGAATGAAGAGGGGATTTCAGAATGGGCGGCTCTGAGGAATGAACTGGAAAACTGCAATGGCGCACTGGAAGAGATGGCAAAAACCAAGTTGGACAATCTGGAAGGAGATCTTGCAATTTTACAGTCAGCGGCTCAGGATGCAGGAATCAAGATCTACAAAAATCTGAATACACCGCTTCGCGGACTTGCTCAGTATGGAACACAGTCAATCTATAAGCTGTCGGATGCATTGGAAAGCGGAGGTTTCTCCGGACTGGCATCCGCATTGGGAGACGTGGTAGCGGACGGCCTTGTGAAAATGGCTGACCATGCGCCGGAATTTGTGGACATGGCAGCAACGCTTGTGGATTCTCTGATCAGTGGGATCGAGAATAACCAGGATGCGATCGGAGATTCACTGGGACGGCTTGCTGTCTCTGCGTCGAATGCGTTCATACATCTGATGCCACGCCTGATCGTGCTGGGTGCAAAGATGGTGGTTTCGATTGCAAGGGGAGTTTTGGACAATCTTCCGGAAATTGGAGCGGCGGCCAAAGAAGCAATTGCATATCTGATGGAGGAAGCAAAGAAAGCGCTCGGTGAATATATGGACTTCCTGGGTGATGACAGCGCAAAACCATTTGAAAAGATCGTGGCATTGATTCCGGCAGTAGCGGCAGGGTTTATGGCATTTAAGTCTGTCAGCGGGATCATAGGTAAGGTGAACGGGTTTGTAAATTCCTTAAAAGGGATTGGCAAGGCGGCATCAGGCGCAAAGAAAGGTTTGGGGACCGCATCCAGTTCCATGTCAACGGCGGCACAGAATATTCTGGGTGCCGGAGCAGGATTCGCCCTGGCTGCGGCAGGCGTGTGGCTCCTTGCCAATGCGGCAACGCAGATAGCCCAGGCGGGACCGGGTGCGGCACTTGGACTGGCTATGATGGCAGCAGGCATCGCAGGCTTTATGGTGTTGGCTGCTAAAATGGGGCCGGAGCTTCAGGCGAACCAGCAGGGGCTGATTACATTCGGGGCGGCGATCCTGATGGCTGCGGCAGGAGTGGCGGTTATGGCATTTGCGGCGGTACAACTGGCACAGGCAGGACCGATGGCATTTGCGGGTTTGGCTCTCATGGAGGGCGGGATCATCGCCCTCATGGCTATCGCGGGAACCATGGGGACAACCTTAGCTTCGGCAGCCCCGGGATTAATCGCATTCGGGGCGGCGATTCTGATAGCGGCAGCCGGGATGGCAGTCATGTCGTTCGCGGCAGTGCAGCTGGCACAGGAAGGCGGGATGGCAGTCGCGGTCCTGGCCGGGATGCTGGTCGGTATGACTGCGTTTATGGCAGTGGCGGCGTTGCTGGGGCCGATGCTGTCAGCGGCGGCTGTTGGTCTGGTTGCGTTTGGGGTGGCAGTGCTTCTGGCAGGTGCCGGGATGCTCATCATGGCTCAGGCAGCTATACAGCTTGCGGAGGCAGGGGCTCCGGCGCAGATTGCCATGGCGCTCCTGGCTGCAGGTATCCTTGCGTTCGGGGCGGCTGCGGGAGCCCTTGCCCCGATGCTGCTTGCAGGTGCTGTGGCACTGGCGGCATTTGGCGCGGCGTTGATCGTTGTCGGTGCCGGAATGTTGGTTGTGAATGCGGCGGCTCTGATCGGAGCGGCAGTGTTGCTGGTGATGTCAGGGGCACTGGAACAGATCGTAGAGAACAGTACAGGAGGGGCTGAGGCGCTGGTATCCCTTGGAGCGTCTTTGACAGCATTTTCAGGAGGGGCAGCCCTGGCAGGGGCAGGAGCTGCGGCAGCCGGTGTCGGGTTTGCAGCCCTGGCTTTAGCAGCCCTGGCGCTGGATGTGGCGTTTATCCCTCTGGCGGTGGAAATGCTGGCCGTATCCGGGGCAATTGCTGTTATATCAGCAAGCTCTTCCACGGCAGCGGCCGGGATGGGGATGTTGAAAGCATCTTCTTCCGGAATGGTAACAAGTATGGGGAAACTGGCAGCGGCATTCCTTCCGCTTACGGCTTCATTGGCTCCCTTTGCCGCGGCAGCAGCAGCGGCCGGGATAGCGGCAGCTGCCCTGGCAACAGGACTTGCGGGGATGGCAGTATCCGCAGCGGCAGCCGGGACGGCGGTTCTCCTGATCGTGACGGCATTCACGGCGGCAACGGCAGCGATCCAGTCCTTCCAGTCTTCAACGGTGACGGTTGGAGCGGCCGCGCAGCGGATCGTGGCAGCATTCGCTTCCATGGGAGGGGCGGTACCTCCGGCAGCCGCGGCATTGTCATCCTTTGTGGTACCGGCGGTTGCGGCAGCTGCGGCATCCATGCTATTTGCCGCGGCGCTGGCATCGTCCAATGCGTCGCTTGCGGCCATGGCGGCGGCTGTAACAGCTTCCGCTTCTGCATTTGGGGCTTTATCAGCTGCTATGACAGGTTCTCTGGCTGCAGGGAACAGCATGATGCAGATGACTGTGCTTGTGAGCAGCAGTATGCAGCAGATGGCCCAGGCAACGACAGTTGGAATGGTGCAAGTCAGTACAAGCGTTCAAACCGGAATGACACAGGTAACAGCCATTACCACACAAAGTATGGCTCTGATCGTTGCAGTCACGACGAATGGGGTTACAGCCATGGTGACGGTATTCCGAAACGGCGGCGTGCAGGCTGTTGGAATCGCCCAAGCGACGGCGGCCGGGATTCAGGCGGCATTTGCAGGGGTAGATCTGTCCGGAGCCGGTATGAATATGATGCAGGGCCTTGTCAATGGAATGAACAGTATGCGGGGTGCAGTGGCGGCCGCGGCGCAGAGTATTGCGCAGGCAGCGGCAAGTGCGGTCAACAGTGCGCTCCAGATCCATTCTCCATCCAAAGTGCTGACCCGATCAGGGCAGTATGCCGGTGAAGGCGTGGCAGTGGGAATGGAAAATATGTCCGGCAGGGTACAAAGTGCGGCGAATGCGGCATTGGCTCAGCCAGTACAGAATGCGGGTGAAAATATCCGCGGAATTTCAACGCCGGAGATCCCTGCAAGGAGCGCTGTGATCGGTGAGACGATAGACAGCCTTTCCGGAAAAGGCAGAAAGGGAACAGAAACCGGTTCCGATACTGCACAGACCTTTGTATTCAGTCCAACCTATCATTTTGAAGGCGGAGAGACCAGCAAAGAGGAAGTGGTCGAAGCAAACAGAATGAGCATGGCTGAATTTGAAAAGATGATGCGGCAGTGGGAAAGGAAGAATAAACGGACTGTATTTGCGTAGAAGGGAGCGGAACAAATGGCGTCAACCTATGAAACAAAACAGGGGGATACATGGGATCTGATGGCCTATGATCTCTACGGCGATGAAAAATATATGCGTTATCTTATGGAAGCCAACCTTCCTCTCCTGGATATTATGGTCTTTTCATCCGGAGTGAAGATCTATGTACCGGACCTGCCGGAAGAGACGGATGAAGACTTGCCGTTCTGGCGTGTAAATGCAGACCAGGACGGTGAGTATTCCTCCGTAGAGGACGGTGATGAAGATGGGTGATCCAAGAAGGGTATCAGCAGGCTTTCGGTTTAATGGAAAGAACATGAAGGAGGAGCTGAAGGATTATCTTACGTCTGTTACATATACCGATGTGGCATCCGGAAGCAGCGACCAGCTGGATATTACGATCCAGAACATAGAAATGGACTGGCTGAACAGAAAATATCCGGTCAAGGGAGACCGGGTGGATGGCACGATCACTTTTCGGAATTGGGAAAAAGAGGGAAGGGACAAAAGACTTTCCTGCGGAATATTTGTGCTGGACAATATCAAGTATTCCGGAGGGCCGCTTGCTGCACAGTTCGGATGCCTTGCGATCCCGGCCAATGGGTCTTTTCAGACAAGAGAGCGTACCAAAACATGGAAAGAGGTCACGGTCCATGGAATCGCAAAGGAGATCGCCGGGAAATACGGGCTGCAGCTGAATTGCTCTGGGCCGGATGTAAAGATCAATTCCATTGAGCAGTCCCAGAAAACAGACAGCGCATTTTTATATGAGATCTGTAATACCTATGGAATGTCCATGAAGGTATATAACAATGCGATTGTGATCTATGACCAGACTTCTCAGGAAAAGAAAAGCTCATCAGCCGAATTGACCAGGGAATCCTTTGTGGATGACAACTGGGAATATGAGGACGCACTTGTCGGGATATATACCGGAGCAAGGATATCCTATAAATCCGGAAATGACAGTGAGGAGATCAGTGTGTACGTTGGCATGAAAGCGGAGAATGCCGCGGGAAGCCGTGTCCTGAAAATTGATGAGACTGCGGACAGCGTATCGGATGCATACCACAAAGCAGCTGCGAAGGTCAACCGATCCAATGAATCCGCAACAAAACTTTCCGGGGAGATCTGGCCGAATCCGAAAATTTGCGCCGGCGCAACGGTAAGGGTGAAAGGGATGGGGAAGGCCAATGGAAAATATTTTGTGGAGAAGTCAACGATAGAAGTCAGCGGATCCGGAACAAAGCAGAATGTGGAGATGCACAGATGCCAGAGACGGCTTTCCTATGCTCCGAAGGCAGCTCCGATTCCTGCTTCGCAGACAAGCAGAAATTACAAGACAGGAGATATTGTGAATTTTAGCGGCGGTATGCATTATGTGTCATCCCATCCAGGGGCAAAAGGACAAAGCGCGAAGGCCGGACCTGCAAAGATCACATTAGGTCCGGACAGCGCGGGGAATGGAAAAGCACATCCATGGCATCTGGTACATACGGATAATACGTCAAATGTATATGGCTGGGTAGATGAAGGATCATTCAGTTAGAGCTATGCATACAGGTCATACAAGGAGGAATGGATATGGCGGAACGGCTGATTCGGGTAGGCAGGGTGTCATCCGTAGATCACAGCAGGGGAATGGTGAGTGTTACCTATACGAATCTGGACGATTCGACGACAGGTGAATTTCCGGTATTTTCGTTTACGGATGAATATAAGATGCCGGGAATCGGTCAGGAAGTGCTTGTGCTACATCTGTCAAATGGGCAGTCAGCCGGGATCGTGATGGGACGGATCTGGAACGGGGAGAACCAGCCACCAAAGTCCAGGGAGAGTGTATTCAGAAAAGAATTTGGCAGCATATATGGAGAGGCTTACATGGAATATGACGGAGAAAACATTGTCTTTAAGGATAAAAATATTGGACCGGTGACATTGAGAGAATTACTGGACTGCAAGTGTTAGGAGACAGGGTATGGCAAGAGTGGGAAATTGGGGAAAGAGCATTCAGTTTTCGGTGAACTCACAAAAACAGATCACGTTCAGAGGATTCAAGAGGACGGTGGCCGGGAGATGGGCAAAGCATTCGATCCTGAATCAAAAGCCAAGGATGGAATTTCAGGGACCGGAATCCTCCGGCGTTGTCATGGAGGTCGTTGTGTCTGCCATGCATGGCGTGAAACCAAGAACTATCATCCAGACGCTGGAAAGAGCCTGTGAAAAGGGAACGGTTGATTATCTTTATGTGGGAGGAAAGAAGGTGGGGGCCCATAAAATGTATTTGGAATCCATCAGTGAGACATGGGATGAAATATGGAACCAGGGGGAGCTCGTGCGGGCAACGCTGAGTCTGACCTTTTCAGAATACACGTAAGGAGATGGCCTATGCGGGAATCAAACAAGATCGAGATCATTGGGATTGATGATGAAAAAGTGGTAGAACGTATCCATTCGCAGCTCCGTTCTCTGATACTTTCCAGGGAGCGGACAATCCCTGGAAGCAGGAGCTTTGGATTAAAGGGGAAATTCATGGATATGCTGTCTCCGGAAGCTGTGAATGAATTTGCGATTGAATTGGAGGAAAAAACAGAGGAATTTATTCCGGAGATTAGTATCGCCGAAGTGCGCGCGGAGCAGAACGTTGGCAGTACGGCTAGGATACAGATCAATGTGGAACGGAGGGAAGGCTTATGATCGCGGAAATTGAGAACCTGCCGGAAGTCAGTTTTATAGATCATGTGACTCTGGATGATGTTCAGTCACTTTTGATCAAAAGCTATGAGGAAAGGCATGAGCAGATCACCGGTAAAAGAATCAGTTTAAAAAGGGCGGATCCTGCTGCATTTACACTTTATGCCTGTTCCGTCCTTCTGTATCAGACTCTGTTATTTGTAGACAGGGCGGGAAAGCAGGATTTATTGAAATACAGTTATGGGGAGTATTTGGACAATATAGCCGCTCATAAAGGAGTGACAAGACTTCCTGCGCAGGCTGCGGAAGTTACGGTACGCTTTATCTTGTCTGCAGTTCAAAGGTCTGCAGTCAGTATTCCGCTGGGAACGAAGGTAACAGATGGAGAGATCTATTTTGAAACCACGGAATACGCGGAAGTGGAAGCAGGCGAAGAGTATGCGGACGTGCCCTGTATCTGTCAGACGGCAGGGGCAGCAGGCAGCGGGATGGCAGCAGGGAGGATCAATATTCTGGTAGATCTGATCCCATATGTCGCAAAGGTAGAAAACATAGAGGAAAGCAGGGGCGGCTCAGACATAGAGGATGATGAGAGCCTCGCGGAGCGCGTGTTCCTGGCTCCGTCTTCGTATTCTACGGCCGGACCCAGAGACGCATACATCCATCACACAAAATCATACGGCGCGTCGATCGGCTCGGTAAATGTTACGAGTCCGGAAGAGGGCAAAGTGGAGGTAAGGGTACTTTTAAAGGATGGATCCCTTCCTTCAGCTGCCCTGCTTGACGGGATCCTGGAACATCTGAATGATGATACGGTCCGGCCGCTCACGGATCATGTGCAGGTTCTGGCGCCGGAAACCATGACGTATGATCTGGATCTGACCTACTATATAGCAAGATCGGATGCCGCAAAGGCAGTATCCATACAGAGTGCGGTATCTGCTGCGGTCAGCTTGTACAATGAATGGCAGACCTATACCATAGGCAGGGACATCAATCCATCGGAACTGATCAGGCGTGTGGTAGATGCCGGAGCAAAAAGGGCGGTGGTTGCGCTGCCTGAATTTACCATAGTACCGCCTACCACAGTGGCAAGACTTGGAAACGTGACGGTAACGTATGGAGGTGTGGAAGATGATTAACCTGCATGACGGTGAATTAGTCGATATGCTTCCCAGCCAGATGGCAACACAAACTCAGCAAAGGTGTATCAGCTATGCGCTGAAAAAAGGAATACGGCTGATCATTGAGCGGGCGAACATGACCAGAACGGTAGCTGTGATAGACAGCCTGCCAGAGCAGATCCTGGATATGCTTGCGGTGGAGATGCGTACTCCCTATTACAGGGAAGAAATGGAAATAGAGATCAAACGGCGTATCATAAAGAGAACGCTGATGTGGCATCTGACAGCAGGTACTCCCGGAGCGGTGGAAGAGCTGGTCGCTGCCGTATTCGGAGAAGGGGAAGTGAAAGAGTGGTTTGAATACGGAGGGGAACCATACCGTTTTAAGATTGTTACAAATGCACTTCTTACGGAAGATATGAATTCGTACTTTTCAGAAATGATCCAGATTGTGAAGAATATCCGCAGTCATATCGAAGTGATCGAGATACACCGAACAGTGGATCAGGAGCTATATGCGGGCGTCTGTCAGTGTCCTCCGCAATATAGGCCGGCCGCGATCATTGACGGATACTGTGTTGACAGAGATGTAGTTCAGACAATCTATGCCGGGATGCTGACTGGTCAGATCAGCTATCCGGAACCAGTCATAGAACTGGGGATCGAAAGAAAGAGCGTAGGAGGACATATATCCAAATCGCTTTCATAACCTGCTGTTTCAGGAAATGGGATGGAAGAAGGCAGGACATTTTTTAGAGGAGGAATCAGAATGCTACAGCCATTTAACAGGGCAGTTATGACGACTGCAGGGGCAAATCTTCTCACAAGGGCACAGGCAGGAGAACTTGCAATTCAGTTTACCCGGGTGGTAACCGGAGATGGAATATACAGCCCGGAAGAAAAAGATATATCTGCTCTGCAGGAACAGACTGAATTGAAATCACAGAAAAACAGTTATCCAATTTCTAAGATAGCTGTTTTTACTGAAAACAGTGTGAAGATAACGGCCTATATCACGAATCAGGATCCGGTTACAGGAGGAGCCCTGGTGAGCAGTGGGTATCACATCAATGAGATGGGACTTTACGCAAAGGAAAAGGACGGGGACAGCAATACGGAAGTGCTGTACAGTGTTACAACCATTGCCGGAGACAATGGAGACTTCATGCCGCCGTACAATGGGTATAATCCGGCGCAGATCATACAGGACTATATTGTGACAGTGAACAATACTGCGGATGTAACGATCCAGACTGGCATCGGTGCGGTGGCCCTGGCAGAGGATCTGGAAGAGCTGCGGAGAACGGTGTATGAGCTGGCTTCACAGATACCCATGCATTTTTTCGGGACAAGAGAGGAGCTGGATGCAGCCATAGAGGATCTGCCGCTAGGTACGATCGTATTTTTGCCGGATGATGAAGAGAACAGCTGAATGGAGGTGGAAAAGATATGAGTGTTGGAAGAGTTGAAATGGATGACGGGAGGAAGCAATATATTCCATACGCAAATTTAGGAGCTGAAGGAGGCGCTGAATCGGAATATGTTTATATAGAGCGGTTTATCCGGACGGAGACGCTACTTGAAAAATGGAATTTGACAGATGCAGGAGGAAGAGACTTACCTGGGTATACGGAAATCAGAGCGAATATGTACA
>Ga0137306_102619_pt1 | contig 14721 bp, 10 predicted proteins | sample Inofroosms_March_FD_97187 | JGI IMG/M metagenome (GOLD analysis project Ga0137306, IMG submission 97187) | Mouse cecal microbial communities from Vienna, Austria - N-Acetylneuraminic and N-Acetylglucosamine D2O microcosms_March | ecosystem: Host-associated > Mammals > Digestive system > Large...
TATATAGCACTACCGTTGCCGTATGCAGTAACGGATGCTTGAAATACAAATGCCAAACTCGAGCCGCCTTTTGCTTTTTCGTGGCATTCTCATTCGGCGGCATATCCATATCGATGGAATGGCGGTGGCAACCGTGGACGTGTACGCCGTCTGCGTCTTCATCTGCATGCTCATGATCATGTTTGTGCGCGACGGCGCAATCGCCGTTGTTTTCGGCACGCGCTACGCTTGCGACCGACGTAACTTCTGCAACAACGCCGTTTCCGACCGACCTGTTCCGCCGAGCCGCAAGCGTTTCCACTCCCAGCGTAGCATATCCCACGATAAGAGCAAAGCATACTTTTATTATTATTACGGGCAATATCTTAGTGACTCCGGCATAACTCGACAGCATTATGGGCAAAGCCTCGTCGCTCGTTGCGATATACACGGCGAGCAAGGTGCCGAGCGCGATCCTGCGCTTGCCGTACAGCTCGGTCGCCACGACAGAAAAACCGCATTGCGGCACAACGCCCACGGCAGTACCCAAAAGCGGAGCAAATCCGCCCTTAAGCAGCCCTCCCATTTTCAGTCCGCGCGAACGATACTCAAGCAACTCGATAATAAAATTCATTATGAGCAAAAAGGGCAAGATCTTGAGCGTATCGAGAAAAGCGTCTAAAAAAACGTCACCCATTATACTTTGCCCCTCGCATAATTGGATTCTATGAGATCGGCGATCTGTTTGGCTGCGCGAGGCGATCTTCCGCCCTTTTTGATAGCGGCAAGCTCTGCGATCGCCGCATACTCGTCATGCCATTTAACGGATCGCGAACGCAGTATCTGTTTGAGTATATCCACAAACTGTTCCTTGTCGGGGTTTATATAAGTTATCACCAATCCGAATCTGTCGAACAGAGCAAGCTCGGCTTGAACGTCATCGTTACGGCGCTTTCCGTCAGCGCGTTCGCTTTCTTTATAAAGATGTCTGCGGTTGGAAGTACAGTACAAAAGCGTATTTACCGCGGGCGCGTCGAGCGAGCCTTCGAGCGCCGTCTTGAACCCGTCGACTTCGGGATCGTTCTCGTCGAACGTCAGATCGTCTATAAACAGGATAAACTTCTGCTTAAGACCGCTCAACTCGGTTTTAAGCTCGGGCAATCTGCCTATATCTCCGCGCGACAGCTCTATTACCTTTAGCTTGTCCGCATAGTCGTGCGCTATAGCGCGAACGGTCGTCGACTTGCCCGTGCCTCTGTCGCCGTACAGCAACGCGTGAAACGCCGGCAACCCGTTTATAAAGTTTTCCGTATTGCGGACTATCTCCGACTTTTCTTCCGCGTAGTTTTTTATATCCGAAAGCGTGACGTCGTCGGTATCCGCAGGCGCAATCGTACCGTCCTTATATGTAAAACTGCTGCCGACGGCAAGTCTTCCGCAACCGTTAAGCGCATAAAACGACAAAAGCCCCTCATATCCGAGCGAAAAACCTCCGAATCCGAACTTCGGCAAAAATTCGTTGCATGCGTCGGTCGCACTTTCGGTCGGTTTTACAAGCGACAGTTGTTTAAAAGTAAGCAGCTCGGTCTTCACTTGTGCTTTGACCCTATCCGAAATGCGTTCGCCGCGCGCCGCACTGCGACTGAAAAAGTTATCGTCGCGCAGGATTAACGATTTTATCCACTCGCCCGTCGTATCCGCGCCCACAGCGGCAACAGCCGAAAACACTTTCGAACAAAGCTCGATCCTGTGCAACAAGTCTTTGCAAATGCAAAGCTCGGCAAGCGGCGCTATCGCGTCCGATACCGAAGAAAACACGGAAATCGCTTTATAACGAGCAAACAATTCGTCCATAATTAAAGTATACACCCTTAAAAATTGTTTGTCAACGCAAGAGGGCACGACAAAATCACCGTTCGACTTTTATCTGCCACAATTGACAAAACAAGACAAATATTGTAAAATACAGGTATGGAACTTAAAATACACACTGTCGACGATCTTATAGATTGCGTAAACGAATACGGAATATTGCCGTTCTGGGACGAAAGCTGGTCAACTCCTTAAAGGTAGCTTACGGAAAGTACGCCAACAAAAAAATGACGTTCGTTTCGCTTGACGTTTTTCCCCACCTTGCGGCGCTCAGACGTGACGGATACGATTTCGATTCTTTGTCCGATGAAGGACGCGCGCCGCGCCGCGAAATAGAAATAATGTCTGCGGTCGGCGAAGTCCCCACCCCGTCGTACGAACTCGGAAAAAAACTCGAAATGAAAGGCTACGACGGCGCCGTTACGTCGTTGCAAAACAAAACGTATTTGTGCGTTACGTTTAAAAAGAGTTCGATGGGTTCGGCAATGCTCAATCGCCCCGAGGACGTATTCGGATACGATTTCGTCAGATCCAAGTACGGGCTCTCGGCCGAACAAAACGCGCAAGAGATAATCAAACTTGCCAAAGGCTTGCAATTTTTCGACGAAAAAACGAGAGCAAAAATACTCTCGTCCGCCGTATGATCGTTTAAAAAACCATGCGTTAATCTTCGTCCATTATAATACCGAGTTCTTTCATTATATCCTTAAGATCGTCTTTGGGGTGCAAAGCCTCCGCAAAAGAGAATCCGGCAGGCGATCTATCCGCATAATCATCGCCGTCTTGAGCTGCAGACGCAACAGACGCGCTTTCGTCCTCAATCTCGCTCACTGTCGTTTTGAGATCGAACTCCCCGTCGTCGCGCTCCGCGTCGAGCGATGCCATCAGTCGGGAACGCTCTTCTTCGTACTGATCTTCTATATCGCCGGCACGGTCGAGAACTTTAGATATTTTACCGTTAACCTTGCTTGCGGCAACAAGTTCGTCATCAAGCGGATACGCGTCGATTATTCGGTTATAGTACCCCATCCATTTATCATGGAAGCTCTTTAATTGCGCGATCTCTTGATTGTACTTGATAAGCGACACGCGTTCTATATCGTCCGCTTTTTTCAGCGCGGTCGTGATCGCTTTGTACACAAGCTCTTTTTGGGTTTCGTACTTAGCGATCTTGCGCTCGGCTTCCGTCAAACTTTTTCTAAGCTCGGCTATCCGCTCGCGCTGACGCATTATCGTAAGTTCGCACTCACGCTTGACCGCTTCCGTATAATTATCGAAATCGGCTTTGGTGTAGATCTTTTTTTTGTCGTCCATATATTACCCGTTTACTTATTCTTTGTAGGCTTTTGTATTTATTCGATACTCTTATGTTCTTTCAATATGCTGTGTTTAAGCTCATACAAGCCGTCGGATAAGTTGACTTTATAAATTTGCGGATTATCGATGCGCTTATACTCGTCCCAAAATTTGTCTTTTTCGGTTCTTGCGAATTCCACGATTTGCGCAAGCGTAGGCTTTTGATATACATTTTTGCCGTTCTCGAAAATTTTATGCAACATTTGACGAATATCGTAATCTTCGAGCCTGGTCGTTTTCCACCGCTCGGTTTCATGCGTCAGAACAAGCGGTTTGCCTAATTTTTCGCCGACAAGCGCTATAAGATCGGCAACAGCCATTCCCGATTTTTTGTCGTATATCCTGTACAGCGTTTTGAAGCCCGGGTTGGTAACCTTTACTATAGAATCCGATATCTTCATGCGCGGAACAAGTTTCCCGTCGCGCTCGATAGCGGACAGCTTGTACACACCGCCGAGCGACGGCGTATCCTCGCTCGTGATCAGTTTTGTACCCACACCGTACATATCTATCTTGGCGCCCTGATTGTTGAGCGACTCCAATAAATATTCGTCCACATCGCCCGACGCCATAACTATCGCGTCCTCGAATCCGGCTTCGTCGAGCATATGCCGAGCAACCTTACTCAAATACGCAAGGTCGCCGCTGTCCAAACGAATACCTATCGGCTTATGACCGGACGCTTTAAGCTCGTTAAAAACGGTAATGGCGTTCTTAATGCCCTGAATGGAATCGTAAGTATCCACAAGCAGCAAACACGTATCGGGAAAAACTCTGGCAAACGCGCGAAACGCTTCCAACTCGCTGTCGTAACTCATTACCCAACTGTGCGCATGAGTACCTTTTACCGGAATATCGAACATCTGTCCCGTAAGTACGTTGCTCGTTCCGTTACAGCCGCCTATTATCGCCGCACGCGCGCCGTAGATGCCTGCGTCCGGTCCTTGCGCTCTGCGCAAACCGAACTCGACAACGCTCTTCCCTCGCGCCGCAGACACTATGCGCGCGGACTTGGTGGCTATAAGCGTTTGGTGACTTATGATATTGAGCAAAGCGGTTTCAATAAGCTGAGCTTCTATTAAAGGAGCTTTGATTATAACTATAGGCTCCTGAGGGTAGACTATATCGCCTTCGCGCACCGAATACATATCGCCGGTGAACTTAAACGCACTTAAATATTCCAAAAACTCGGCACGAAAAACATTTAGCGAACGCAGGTAGTCTATATCTTCTTTTGAAAAATGTAAGTCTTGAATATAGTCTATAGCCTGATCGAGTCCTGCAAACACCGCATAGTTTATGGCGTCCTTTTGACGAAAAAACACATCGAACACTGCGGTTTGATGAGCTTTTTTCTCGAAGAAATAACCGTTCATCATCGTCAATTGATAAAGATCGGTCATCATTGTAAGATTACGCATTGCCGTCCTTCTCCTTAGTTAAATACATCTCGACGGCGACAGCTATCACACACAAGCCGCAAAATGCCGCCACGAGTCCGCAAACAAGCCCGTAAGAACAAACGCCGCTCGACGCGAGCGCAAATAATGCGGCAATAACGCCGAAAAACACTGTGCATTTCATCTGCGGAAACTTCGCTTCGGCAAACCATACGGAAAAGACGCATCCGATCGCCGGCGCGGCTATATAAAACGGATATACGATTCCGTATCCGAGCGACGTTACCGCAACAATAAGCGACGGCAACCCCAATGTAACTATCACGCCGGCGAACCACATAGACAGCGCGTTTTTTGCTATCGTCGCGCTTATCATGATAGCGACGCCGAACGCGAACAGTATAGTGGGTGCGGCGATCAGCCCCACCGAAGCTTTTATTACGTCCGCACCGGCAAGCGCGAGAATGACGCCAGCCGTTATGAGCAACACGCCCATAACTATATTACAGGCATATTTTTGCTTTTTTGTAAGCGGAAGAACCGCGTCAGTCGTCCCACTTGTCTTCATATTCACCCTCCGACGTTTGAACTGCGCTCTTCTCATGTTTTGCCTTTGTATTCGGCTTTTGTCTTTCGGAAGGCTTAACGTCGGTATCGTTTTGCGCAACGCCTACTTTGATCGCAACACCGCTTTCGTCGATAACTATTTCTTCCTTGTTTTTCGGCGGATTTTTTCTGTCTTTAAAGAACACTATATCGGGCATCGGATGAGCAAGCTTAGTCTTGTCATAGCCGAAATAATCGTTGCAGAGTTTACTGCGCTCGACAAATATAAATATCTTTTTACCTGCTTTTTTAGCTCGCACTATATGAGTCACTATTATAGCGACGCCTGCCAAAATAAACATTATACTTACAAGCAGACTGACTCGCGCGCTGCCCAACATCAGAACGTCGCCGTCGTCGCGTATAGCCTCCAAAAAGCTTCTGCCCACGCCGTAATATATGCCGTAACAGGCGAAGTTGAAACCGTCGAAGCTCTTAAATCTGCCGAGATAGATATAAAGAAGTATTCCGAAACCTATTGCATTCCACAACGATTCATAAAAGAACAGCGCGTAATGCCAGCTTTGGTCTTTTTCTATAAACAAGCCGAACGGGAACCATTGCCATGCCGGATTGTTTATTATCGCACCGTAGTCTTCTCCGTTGGCATAGTTGCCCCATCTCCCTATCGCCTGACCGAGGATCATGAACGTGAAACCGAGATCCATGATCTGCCAAAACGATACTCGCTTATTCTCGGGCAAACTTTTGCGGTTCTTCCACAGGCGGAACAGTCCGGCGCCCGCTATAGATCCGAATAATCCGCCGTATATGGCAAGTCCGGCAAGCCCTCCGTCTTCCAAGCCTATAAACTTTTTAAAAGTCCAACTGTTGCCGGCAAGCACGTCGAAGAAAACATGATAACATCTTGCGCCTATTATCGCAAGCGGAAGACATATTATGATCATATCGATAACAACGTCGCCTTCCAAACCTCTGTGTTTCGCGGCGAAATAGCACCCCACTACTCCGAGGACTATGCCCATGGCGATCAAAAACCCGTACCAATTAAAGGCGCTTAAAAATGCGTTACTCATGATACTTGAAATTATAGTCCTATTATCGCCTTTTGTCAAGCATATTTTAATTACCGCGCACGTTACGGCGCAACGGCTATTATCTGCGGCGCCGTTTTATATTCGTTAGTGCGTATCTTCACTCGCTTAACGAGCGCGCCCGATTTATAATATTTCAAGTACGTTTCGCTTATCACGCCGTCTTTGCCCGGCGATACAAGCAACCGATCGCCCGATTGAGCGGTCGCATCGAAATACTTGCGCTCGACGTCTGTTATTTCTTTACATTCGTGCTCTATAGTTTTAACGACGACGCTTTCGGGTACTATGTCGTAAACATTGGGTTCTCCGTATATCTTGACCGTAGCTTTGCCTTGATACGCCGAAACCGATATATAAACCGCATGCCCAGTAGTGTTGGTTACCGTCAGATCGCTCATAGAGCTTATCATGGCGTCAAGCCCGGGCGGACAGTACGACGGACAAATGGAGTGCGCGTTTGCGCCGCAATGCAGCCCTGCCAACAGAGCGGCATTGTATACGGCTGTGGACGCTTGACAAACTCCGCCGCCCACGCCGTCGGTATACTGCCCGTCCACTATTATTTTAGCGCTTTCGAATCCGTTGCTTTCCGTGCGCGCACCGACAGCCGCGTTAAAAGACAGAGTTTGTCCGGCGGCAATGCAAACGCCGTCCATCTTTTTCAAAGCAAGCGTTATATTATGCGCGCGAGAACTCGTGCTTGCGGAAAAATCGGTCGTGTAAGACGATTTCAATATAAGATTGGCGTCGTTCTCGCTTTTTGTAACATCGGGCAAAAGCGTTACAGTAGAAGCGTCCACGCGTCCTCCGCCCGAAAACTTTAGGCAACAATATATTCCGGCGTACAGCCTGCGCTTATCGAGCGCTCTTCCCGAGCTTTCACGTGTGGAACGGAATTTACCGCCGCTGTACTTGACCTCCGAATTTACGGACGGTACGAACAAATATTTTTCCACTGCGTCTACAGTCGAAGCAAGGCGCGGAAAACACACGTTAAGCGCGCATTCGTAATCGGCGCCCTTTGACAAAAGCATATCCACAAGCTCGATCTTTTTGCCGAGCGGCGCGTTTATTCGGCGGCGTTCCATTTCTTCTTCGACCGAAAAATCGGACGCGATGATCTTCTCGTCCGAATAAACAAACTCCTTACCGTCGGCGACAACGGTAACGGTTACGGGCGCCGTATTCTTTTCGATATTCCTTTCCGCCTCGTCCGCATACGCCGAAAATCCGCATAACGGCAATATAATACAGATCGCAACGGCAAAAAACAATAATATGTACTTTTTTACAGCGACATTCATTGCGTTTAGTATGTCGAATAATATCGAAAGTATACGCACGCGATAAAAAACGACGTACAAAGTTCGTACGCCGTATCGTCTGCTTATTTAAATCTGTCGGATAAAGGCAATCGCGATATAAACTTCATTTCAGTTCGCTCGGCTTTTTGGGCAACCGCCGCGCATTTTTAGCAAGCCATTCCGGATTATTGTTTTTCGGATTGACTATGCAATCGTGCCACAAGCTTTCGAGCGCCGCCGAGATCGCCTCGCTCTCAAACCCCATATCCGCCAGGTCCTTACCGCTTATGCGCAACGTCTTTTTGAGTATAGGCGCGCCATCCGCTATCATTTGATCGCGCACGATTTCGAACCGGTGCGGTTTTTCCGCCTCTTCCCGAGAAACATATCCGGTGGCTATCTTGTCGGCACGAATGAGCGCCGCAAGCTTATCTATAATATCGAAATTCTTGGCTACGAAAACTCTCACTTTGGCGTCGCGCGCGTCGCCGCGCATGTCGTACATGTGCAACGAACACAGCCTTACCACCTGTTCGATCACGTCGTTCGGATAGCGCAAGCGGTTGAGTATAATGCGCGCGGAGATCCCCGAACTTTTTTCGTGACCGTGAAAATTCCCGAACTTTTCGAAACAGTACGGTTTGCCTACGTCATGCAACAGCGCGGCAAGCCGAAGATTGTGTACGGGCGGCACGCATTGCACGCACCTGAAAGAATGCTCCATTACGTCGTATTTATGATATTGTTCGGGCTGAGCCACTCCGTCGCAGGCCGCAATTTCCGGTATCAGATTTTTCCAAAGATCGAGTTGCTTAAGCAATCTCAATCCTCTGTATTGCGCATTGGCAACGTCGTTTACAGTATCGGCATAAAGTATCTTATCGAGTTCCATGCGCTTGCGTTCGCTCGTTATGTCGGCAAGAAGTGCGCAATTGGTTTTTGCCGCGCGCGCCGTTTCGCCTTCTATTTTAAAATTAAGCTCGCTTGCAAGGCGCACAAGCCGCAAAAGCCGAAGTCCGTCCGATTCGAAAACGTGCTTGTTACAGCCGCGCAATATCTTTTGTTCTATATCTCTGACGCCGTTTAGCGGATCTATTATCTCGTCGCGCTTTACGTCGTAGTATACGGCGTTACAACAAAAATCGCGGCGCATCGCGTCGGCATTAAGGTCTGTGGTAAAGCTTACTCGCGCCGGCGTATGTTCTCCGCCCTGATTATAAACTTCCACGCGGAAGGGCGTATATTCGTATTTCACTCCGTCGTAAATTATCTGAGCAGTGCCCATGCGGTGGTTGACCATGTTCATGGACGCGTGCGGCGGAAGATTGAGCGCAAGCGCCGGCATAGGCCCCGCAAGGTCAATATCCGTGCATTTATAGCCGCACAAACTGTTGCGTACGTAGCCGCCGACTACATACACATTCTCGCCAAGACTCGAAATAAACTTGGCGGACTTTTCGTCGATTTGTATTTTCATACGACGATTATACCACACTGATTTAGCGAATGCAAGGCTTTTTTACGGAATATCTCAAATTCCGTATTGACAAACGTCTTACTATAATTTATAATACAAACAAATATACAATACTGTAACACAGGCGGTATAATCATGAAACGCGTATACGAAATCGCAGTGCTATCCAAAGGTTCATTCGCACGCACGGTGCGCATTTACGCACCTAAAAAAGCCGATCGCGCCATAATAATGCACGACGGTCAAAATGTGTTCGACGATAAGGACGCCGCTTTTAATAAAAGTTGGCGCGCCGCCGAAATACTCCGATCGTCCGATATAAAAAACACGGCTATAGTCGGGATAGACTGCACCGCCATGAGAGAGTACGACTATTTGCCATTTCCTACCGAACTCGATAAATACGGCTACCCTACGCGCGGCGGCGGCGCAAGCATATATTCGGACTACATCGAGCAAATAGTGATCCCCTATCTCGACAAACGTTTCGGCTTTTCGTTCTACGGCGTTCTGGGTTCGTCCGCAGGCGCGCTCGCCACGATAGATATCGCAGCGCGCAAAAATCCGAGGATCAAGGCGTACGGCATGTTTTCCACGCCGCTATACGTAAGCCCCGAAGCGTTTGAAAAATTGTTCGAGAGCGCCCCGTTCGATAAAAACGCATATTATTTAGTTTACACCGGCGGTAACGAACGGATAGACGAGATCCCCGATCCCGATATTACGGAAATGACGCCGCAACTCTTTGTGGACGACGCGTTCAAGACAGTCAACGGGCTTAGAAAAAGCGGCGTTACCGATTTGGAACTTTTAATGAAAAATACCGCCGTCCACGACGAAATAAGTTGGCGCTTGCCCGAAAAGCTGTTTTTCGAAAAAGTGAGCAAGCTGAATAAATAGTATTTTCAGATAAAAATAACAGATAAGATTTGCAATGATCTTATCTGTTATTTTCTCGTTATGTCATAAAATAAGAAGTTTACGCCACTGCGACTGCGGCAAACGTAACATTCTCGCCGTCGCACCATAAAGAAAATGTAATATATTCTTCATTTTCGGCTGTGACTTCGAATTCCACAAGATCGTAATTGGATCCGTCAATGCGCGACGCAACCTTATCCTCGGCTAATTTATTGCCTGCGCTGTCTACAGCGCGCACATAAACGTCGCTTTTCCAACCGCCCGTCCATAGCCTGATCTTTTTAACAGTCGCATCGACTTTTATGCGTATCGATATCTGCGTTCCGAAAATACCGCCCGTCCTATCCGATCCCGTACCGCTTGCCGATTGAACGTTTTTCCCGTCGCTCCAATTAAATGCAACTCTGTAATCCGTCAATCGGTTATTCTCGTTGCAGTAAAGCGAATCGATATCGATGTACTCGCCGTCGCGCTTTTCGTCGGACGGATTAAAATACGCCCAATCCAACGTTCCCGACGCCGTAAGATCCACCGTTTCCGCCGCGTCGTACGACTTGACCGAAAAATCGAGAGTCGTAGTGGGTCCTTTCTGTTCGGGAAGTTCGACAAGCTCGGATGCAACCACCGCGGCGGCAAGAGATATATTACCGCGCAACCCGACATTTGCGTCGGTACATGTTAATTTGACGATAATTATACCGTTATTTTCGACAGTTATCGGAAAAACTATCTTTTTGCAAAGTGCGTTGCCGGACGTCCAGACTATGGGATCTGATCTTTCGAGCAATGTACCGCCCGCGGTGTAGATCTCCGCTGTACAGGTTGCGTTCCACGCCCCGGCATAAAGAACTACATATTTGTTTTCCGGCGTAACGGACATTGTCAGCGTTATATCGCCGAGGATAGCAAAACGTCCGTCATGCTTCGTTCCGTCATCGAGATCCATACTGCCGTCCGAATAAACCATTTCGGTCGGATAGTCGGACAAAACGCTTTCTTCGGCAAATCCGGCTCCGAGAATAATATCTCCGCCCTGTTTTCTCACATGACCGCGCCGATCGAAACGTATCCAATCGCCCGTTTCGCCGGCTACGGTAAGGTCGACCTTTTCTCCGAGATCTTCCACAGTACCTTTGGAAACCGTCACCGAATTATCGAGCTTTGATATTTCGGGCAACGTTTTGGACACAAGCGACGCTATGCTCGTTATGACCGATTTCGTAGCAGTGCCTACGGGCACGCCCGAATTGACCGAGTACGAAACATACAGTTCCGACAGAACGTCCCCATTGACTTCGATCACGACACGTTTGGTGAACGCACCGTTCATATTGCCGAAAGTGACTGTTTGAACATTACCGGCTCTGTCGCGTACCGTAAAGTCGGCAGTGCAATATTCGCCGCCTACATAGAATACATAATACGCATCGCCGCCTATCGTTTCGATCTTATAATCGAAATTGATATTGGACGCGATCGCCGAAAAGTCATATTCGGTTTTATCATGACGTTTGTATTCCGAGCAAAAGAACACGCCTTTTTCCGTCCACGCCGCATCGTATGACGTAGGGGTCGATATGTACCGCGACGTTTTTCCGTCGGCGGCGCCGTAAGAGACCCAATCCAGCGTACCGTCATCGAGTTTTGCGCCGTCACCGGCAACACCGAACGTAAGATCGAAATCCACCGCGGTCTTATCATAATCGGTATTTACCGCAGAATCGACGGTTTCGCCCCAAACGATCTCTATGCGCGAATTTGCGTATACCCAAGCGTCGAAAGAAAGCTCATATACATCGCCGTCCAAAGCCGCGCCCGAAAAAGCAAACGGTTTCGATTCTGCCGACCGTTCGATCGCTTTAAACGCACACTCCTTTCCGTCTATCTTAACGGAAACGATATCTCCCCAACTCGGATTTTTATGCACACGCACGTTCCATGTACGTTTGGTAAACGCCCTCGAACCGTGGAATACGCCCTCTGCGGCGTTTATATTTACCTTAGTGGTATTTCCCTCGGAGCTCATTTCTATATCGGTAGTGCGGTATTCGCCCGACTTATATGCAACGGTCGTCACGTCGTCTTCGTACAACGTAGCTTTTGCCGCGAAGTTTTTAGACGGATAAATATCCAATGTCATTTCGTTCCACAACACCGAAGATGTGTTTACGGCATTTTTCGCAAGAGGAACTATTGCGCCTTCACGCACGAATACGGGCGAAGTTTTAAGCGAGTGCGTAACAGTATACGTCTTGGGTCCGACATACCGCTTACCCGTCCACACGTCGATCCATGTTCCGTACGGAATAAACACGTCGCGCGAATTTTCTATCTCGGCGGCAGGAACATCCTCGTCTAAATACATATATATATGAGCGTTTGCGCCGCGTTCGCCGTAAATCACCTCGAGCTTATGAACACTTCCGGCATCGTACATCGGTGTAGAAAGAAATTTATCATAAATATTTTCGGCGCTTCCGTCTATCACGCGCTTACCGTCGATATATACCGTAACGTCGTCATCGGCGTAAAATTTAAGCGAAGCCTTTTTGTCGAACTTGATATTGCCCGTAAAGCGCAACGCAAAATTATCGACAGGCAGCCCCTGCGGAGATCCGACGCCCCAATCGTAATATATGTTATCGACAACGGCGGTATATGACGGAACGCCGTCCGTATTGCGCGTATTAAAGTATTCGCACTTCAATCCCGATTTTTCTTCCCGTCCGTCCGTATAAGTCAAATACGAATCAGGTACTTTTTTCAACTCGGCTTCCGAGATAGGCGCTACAAGGATATAATCGCCTAACATATACTGGTCGTTTGCCGCAGCTTCCGCATACTCGGGGTATGCTATATCCGTTCTCGCAAGCACAGGCAACCCTTCCGAATAATTTCTGTATGCAAGCTGATAATATAGCGGCAAAAGTCTGTATCGCATATCCTGATACGTGTGCGCAACTTCTTCCGCAAGCGCGCCGTAAAGCCAAGGCATACGTCCTACCTGACCTGCGGCCGTCGTATCGACGTGCGCGCGAATTACCGTCGAAAGCGCACAGTATTGAAACCACCTTATATATTGTTCATCGGAAACAGACGTTTTAAAGCCGCCCATATCGCTCGAAATGTACGGAATACCCACTTCCGTTCCGCCGAATACAGCATTGTAAATTTCGTACGCAAGATCGTTGCTGCCCGTTCCTATATCGCCCGACCACTGAATAGAGTAACGGTGCGCCGAAATATCGGAAGCATACATCCATTTTCCGTTTACAAGTCCGTCCACATTACCCATTATAAGCGCGCGGCGCGCATACTCGTTTACATCCGTTATGCTTTCGTAATACTGTTGAGTAATGAACTGAAACGCATACATTCCCGTAGCGTACACCGAAATGTCGGGGTCTATATTGTTAAGGCATGCATCCCAATTCCTATCGTACCACCAATAATCAACGCCCAACGACAAAAAGCATTTAAGATTCTTTTGGCGGTACTCTACTTCTTTATCGTCCAGAAGATTATCGGTGCCCTCTACGGGGATCGGGTGATCGTTGAACATGACGGACACGCCTAAATCATGACATTTCTTAAGGAATTCCGCCATGTCGGGAAACAGCGTTTCGTTTATCTCGTAGCCTACTCCCCATTGCCCGTTCTTTTCGGAGTCCTTGTAATCCACGTCAACTACGATAACATCGATGCTGTAACCTTTATCGATATAGTCTGTAATGCGCTTGATAGCGGTTTCAGCGGAATCCACATACCACCGCGAATCCCAATAACCGAGAGTGTTGAGTGTTATCATCTCGGACGGTCCGGTTAGATTGACATAATCCTTACAGAACTTGGAATAGCTGCCGTCGGGCAAAAATACGAATATGTCTGTAGCCTGATTATCGAAATCCCAGCCCTGCAAGCGTTCGCCGCTTTCCGACATCGAATAACCGTTTTCAGACGGGATTATTCGAGGGCTATCCGTGAAATACCAGCTTTTAAGCGCATCCGACGGTGACGGAAGATAAACGTTAGCGCTCACATCTCCCACATACGAATAAAGCGGAGATCCGTCGGGCGCGGTTATATATACTTCTTGCGCGGTCGCATCCTCGGGAACATGCACCGTATAGGAATCGGTAACGATGAGCGTTTCGTTGTTATGTACTTTTTCCGTATATTCGACAACCTGCCATTTCGTGCGGTTGGTAACATAATAACTGCACCTGTCCTCGAAATCCTTTGCGCCGCGCTGTTCTACGCGAACAAGCGATGACGATAATAACTGTATGCGCACGTCGCCTATAACGATAGACGCCACGTCTACGTCCTCGGCGGGCTTATGCGGATTATCCGGAATATCGGGTTCGCCATCGTCGCCATCGTCGGTGTCGGGCGGATCGTCGGGCTTTTCCTCGCCGCCTACATCCTCATCGTCGGGCAGAGTGTTTCCCGATCCCTTGTTCTTGTTCGAGCATGCCGCGAATGCAAACAAACACAACGCGCACAGAACAATAAGCAAAAAACGTTTAACAAACTTTTTCATATGATCTCCTTCGGCATTACCGCCAATTTATTTATCGGAATATTTTTTCATTATCCTGTAAAAAGTTGCAAGACTGTCAAAACCGCATGACGCCGCAACGTCGGACACACTCATATCGGTATTGTCAAGCAAAAACTTTGCATTGTTGAACCTTATCGTGTTTATATAACTCGTAATATTAACGCCGACGTATTTATTGAAGTAT
>Ga0137306_102621_pt1 | contig 14715 bp, 16 predicted proteins | sample Inofroosms_March_FD_97187 | JGI IMG/M metagenome (GOLD analysis project Ga0137306, IMG submission 97187) | Mouse cecal microbial communities from Vienna, Austria - N-Acetylneuraminic and N-Acetylglucosamine D2O microcosms_March | ecosystem: Host-associated > Mammals > Digestive system > Large...
TGATTTTGCCGCCTCGGCCACTGCTGCCTCCTGCGCAGCTGCTGCATTTACTTCTGTGTTCATTATTTCTTCGTTCATATCCAACACTCCTTCACTTCTGCCTCATTACCGGATTAAGATTCAATCGCTCCGGCTGCTACGAAGACTTTACCACATTTTCACGTATTTTTCTATAGTTTTCTGCGGAAAAATATGTTATACTTGATCAACATCATTTTAGAGAAGCAATGACAAAAGGTACGCCAAGGAAGAGGGCGCTGCCTGATTCTTAGTTTTTTAATTATATCTGTGCCTAGTCAACCGATTATAGAATAAAAATCTCAAAAGGACATTTGCCATGAACGATATTTTAGATCTGCATACCCACACCATTGTCAGCGGGCATGCCTATAACACACTTTATGAGATGATTCATGCCGCTTCCGCTAAAGGTTTAAAGCTTCTGGGAGTAACCGAACATGCCCCAAGGATTCCTGGCGCCTGTCATCCTTTTTATTTTCTCAATTTTAAAGTAATTCCCAGGCAAATCCATGGTATCCGTCTGCTGATGGGTTGTGAACTGAATATTATTGACTATGAGGGCAATATCGATCTGGAACCGCGCTATCAAAAAGGGCTAGACCTAGGGATAGCTAGCATTCACGACCCTTGCTATACCTGCGGTACAGTTGCCCAAAATACCGCCGCTTATCTCGGCGCCATGAAAAACCCTGTTGTACACATTATTGGTCACCCAGATGACGGTCGTTTTCCCGTGGATTATGAGACTCTAGTCTGTGCCGCCAAAGAAAACCATGTGCTTTTAGAACTCAACAACAGTTCTCTTGCCCCTGGTTGCAACCGTAAAAATTCCCGTCAGAATATGATCTCCATCCTCGAACACTGTCTCCGATACCAAGTGCCCGTGATTTTGGACAGTGATGCTCATTGTGAAGCGGATGTGGGCAACCACGCCTACCTTCATGCGCTTTTGGAAGAAATCTGCTTTCCCAAGGAACTGGTTGTCAACCATTCTCTAGAAATGACCGCTGCATTCCTTCCTTCTTTACAAAAACTTCTAGCTTTTGGAGACCATGATCATGATTAATTTCCTAAATCTGGAATACTTTTTGGCAGCCGCTGAAGAACTGAATTTTACCAAAGCTGCCAGAAGACTTTTTATTTCTCAGCAATCCTTGAGCAATCATATTCTGAATATGGAAAAAGAATTTGATGTAGTTCTATTTAATCGTACCAGTCCATTGACTCTTACCTACGCTGGCCAGGCGTTGAAAAAACGGGCCAGACAGCTTCTGGCTCTTAAAGATGAAACCTATCGGGAATTAGCTGATATCAAGGATTTCTCCATTGGTAAGCTAACCATCGGTGTCTCTCACACCCGTGGACGGGTTATTCTGCCAGAAATCCTGCCGATTTATCGGGAACAATTTCCCAACATTGATTTATGTCTAGTTGAGGGCAACTCCACCGAACTGGATCAGGGGCTGCTTCATGGAGATGTCGATCTTATTATTGGCATGCTTCCCTTCCGTGTGGAAAATGTCGGCACAGTTCCTATCTGTGAGGAAGAGATCTTGTTAGCTGTATCCAATGCTGTTCTGGAACGTTCCTTTCCCGGACATGTCGATGAAATCCGGTCTCAGTTGGAAGAGCATACGGATCTGGCCCTATTAAGCCACTGTCCTTTCTTGATGATCAATAAAGGAAATCGTGTCCGCACCCTGGCTGATGAGATGTTTGAGGATGCTCAGATTACTCCGCAGATTATTCTGGAAACAGAGAATATTGAAACCGTACTGGCACTGGCTATCCGTGGCATGGGTATCACCTTTTATCCTAAAATGTTTATTTCCAGTCACAAAGACTTTAGTGACAAAGTCCGGCAGCATACTTCAATGAATTTTTACTCTTTGGATTCCCCAAAAGCCCATGGAACTTTAGGAATCGGTTTTTACAAAGATCACTATATGTCACAAGCTGCTCGGGAATTCATCCGAATTGCCAAAGAAGTCCTTTAAATACCATTAGAAAAACTCTGCAAATGCCAGAATTTTCCTATATAAAAGTATTGACAGGGGTTTTCTTCTTAGTATAAAATAATAATGATTATTGTTATTCTATGAAAGGAAACTGCCTTATGAAGACATTAAAATATAGCCGTCAACGGGAATCGATCAAGGCCAGTCTTTCCAAACGCACGGATCATCCTACGGCAGACATGATCTATACAGATATCCGAGAAGAATTTCCCAATATCAGTTTGGGAACGGTTTACCGGAATCTGAATCTTTTATCAGAATTAGGCGAAGTTCAAAAATTGACTTGCGGAGATGGGAAAGATCATTTTGACTGGAATACTTCGCCTCATTATCATTTTATATGCAGACATTGTGGAGCTGTTCTGGATCTCCCTCTTCCCCCTCAAGAAGAGTTACAACATCAGGCACAAAAAGCGTTTCATGGAACCGTTGACAGTCATATGGTCTATTTTTATGGCGTTTGTGCTGATTGCAGGGAATCTGCTGAAATCAAGGTTTCCACATCTTAACAGAAAATATTTCTCAAAAACCAATTGACATTTAATCAAAGCTATGCTAAATTAATATCAGTAATCATTACTGTTTTCAAACAGCCTTGATTCACACAAATTCATAAACAAAATATTTTTAATAAAGAAAAGGAGATTTCGTTATGAAAAAATGGGTTTGTTCTGTATGTGGTTATGTTCATGAAGGTGATTCTGCTCCGGAGTCTTGTCCGCAGTGTAAGGCACCTGCTTCCAAGTTCATAGAGCAGGGTGGTGAAAGAAGTTGGGCTGCAGAACACGTGGTAGGCGTTGCTCAGGGTGTCAGCGAGGATATCATGGCCGATCTGAGAGCCAACTTTAACGGCGAGTGCACCGAAGTTGGTATGTATCTGGCCATGGCAAGAGTTGCCCACAGAGAAGGTTATCCGGAGATTGGTCTATACTGGGAGAAGGCTGCTTATGAGGAAGCTGAGCATGCTGCGAAGTTTGCCGAGCTGCTGGGTGAAGTTGTTACTGACAGCACCAAGAAGAATCTGGAATTGCGTGTAGAAGCTGAGAATGGCGCTACTGCTGGTAAGTTTGATCTGGCTAAGCGTGCGAAAGCCGCTAATTTGGATGCAATCCACGACACCGTTCATGAGATGGCTCGCGACGAGGCTCGTCATGGCAAGGCATTTGAGGGCCTACTTAAGAGATACTTTGGCTAATATTCAAAACACTTTATCGATCAAGAGAAAAGGGGACAGACATTTTGTCTGCCCCCTTTTCTCTTTCCCAAATCAACCGATTTCCTCTCACTTCACCACATTCGTAATCCGTCCGATCGCTTCCACCTCGCAGATCACCTCATCCCCGCACTGCAAAAACCTCGGCGGTTCAAAGCCCATTCCTACTCCCGAAGGAGTACCAGTAGAAATGATGGTCCCTGCCTTTAAAGTCATCCCCGCTGACAGCTCACTAACAATATGATCTATGTTAAAAATCAGTTTATTAGTATTGCTGTCTTGCCTAAGCTCTCCATTCACATAGGAACGAATTCCCAAACAGGGCGGATACGCTACGGAATCTACAGTCAGCACACAAGGCCCCATTGGTGAAAAACCTTCCAGACTCTTTCCGAAATACCATTGATTGTGTCGGTTCTGCACATTCCGTGCACTGACATCGTTGAGAATCGTATAGCCAAATAAATAATTTTTCACCTGCTCCGATAGCACATTTACCGCCTCCTTCCCAATGATAAATGCAAACTCTACTTCATAGTCCAGACTGTCCACCAACTCCTTATGTGCCGGAATCTCATCTCCATCTGCAGAAGCCGCATTCACCCTCTTGGAAAAATATACTGCATAAGGACGTTTCCCGTCAAATTCCCGCTTCCGAAAACGCGCCGACTCTTCTGCATGTTCCATATAATTAATTCCCAGACAAATAATGTCTTGCTCCGGCACTGGGATCGGCGCCAAAAGACGCACTTCTTGCAGACGCGCCGCTCCCCGATATGTATAGGGTTCTTGCTTCGATGCATACTCCAAAAGCTGTTTTTCTGATTCACTCATCTGCTTCACTACTTCCAGCATTGTCCTATATTCCGGCCCGATGGCTGAAATAGGATACACCCACTCCCCATCCACGCTGATCACCCCTACCCGAATCTTATGTTCCACCTGATAGGTAACTAATTTCATACTCTCCTCCAATCTGTACATATTTATTTCCTGAACTTTATTCACAATTATAACCTACCTGCCACTTCTCTGCAAGTTTTGTCTGTCGGTTTTTCGCAAAAGAGTAGTTGCACTTTTATTTGGTAGAAAACCCAGATAGAATGTGATATACTGTTGCCAGTATATATCAGCAAGGAGTACATAATGAGCATTAAAAAAGACATAACAGACAAACCACGCAAAAGAACCATCTATGAAAGAGATTACGACAAAATAAGTCAGATTCAGCCCCGCCCCCATGAGGATGGTGATCTGAAAATCCGCCATGTCGGCGAGCGTCCCCGTCGGCCTGTAAAAAAAAGCTATCAGAAAAAAGGCTCATTTCCGATCTCCAAAATCGTTGTTCCACTGTTGGCCTTGGCTATCGGTGCCACGGCAGGTATTGGTGGCGGTTATTATTTGTGGGGTTATGAACGTCCTTACCATATCAACCTGAAAGAAGTCGAGATCCCAGCCTGGATCGAACAGGATTTTATCCGCAAAAACCTGTTTTCCCGTCCGGATGTGACGCTCAAACAAGTAAACAATATCGTGATTCACTATGTCGCGAATACCGAGTCCTCGGCTGCTGCCAACCGCCGCTATTTCGACAATCTAGCCGATCAAGATCCGCAACAGCCCGGTACCGTTGGCGGCAGTCATTTCATCGTCGGCCTAGAAGGGGAGATTCTCCAGATCATTCCCATCTCTGAAATAACCTATGCTGCCGCTCCCCGCAACTTTGATACTCTGTCTATCGAAGTCTGCCATCCAGATGACAGCGGCAAATTCAGCCGCGAAACCTATGACTCGCTGGTTCGCCTCACGGCATGGCTCTGTGAAGAACTGGAACTTTCCTCTAACGATTTGATTCGTCATCATGATGTTTCTGGCAAAAACTGCCCCAAGTACTATGTGGAACATGAAGATGAATGGAAGCAATTCAAAAAAGATGTGAAGACAGCAATGAAGAAACGCTCCTAAATCGTTGAAACGAAAATATACATTGTCTGAGCAGAGCGAGTTCAAACAATGTATATTTTCGTTTCAACGCCAAATTCAGGAATTTAAGGACTTCTAAATCTCTGCAAAGTCAAATTCCGCGGACGGTTTGGCGTTGGTTCTCGCCTCATTTCCTTGACTATATTTCTCGTTTCTTTATCTAAATGGCATCGCCCCTCGCAGTTGACTTTTCCCTGACCCGGTGTTACACTTATCTCATCGAAAACTGAGGAGAATAAACATATGTTAGACGGAAAAAAAGTACTGTTCAGCGGTATGCAGGCAACTGGCAACCTGACCTTAGGCAACTATTTGGGTGCATTAAAAAATTGGGTAAGTATTGCTGATGAATATGAAACCTTTTATGGAGTTGTAGACATGCACTCCATCACAATTCGCCAGGATCCAGCAGAACTGCGCAAACGGGCCAGGACCTTGCTGACACTGTATATCGCCGCCGGTTTGGATCCTGAAAAAAATTGTATTTATTATCAATCCCATGTCAGCGGACATGCAGAGTTGTCCTGGATTCTGAATTGTTTCACCTACATGGGTGAACTCAACCGGATGACCCAGTTCAAAGACAAGGCCGCGAAACATGCCGATAATATTAATGCCGGTCTCTTTACCTATCCGGTATTGATGGCAGCAGATATTTTGTTGTATCAGTCCGATGTGGTACCGGTAGGTATCGACCAAATGCAGCACTTGGAGATCACTCGTGATATCGCTCAACGCTTCAACGCTATTTATGGTGATGTTTTCACCATTCCGGAAGCCTATATCGGCAAAGTAGGCGCCAAGATCATGAGTTTGCAGGATCCATCCAAAAAGATGTCCAAATCAGACGAGAATCCCAACGCCAGTATTTATCTGATGGATGATCCTGATACGATCATGCGTAAATTCAAACGTGCCGTCACGGATTCCGAGGCTTGTGTCCGTTACTGCGAAGAACAGCCCGGCATCCATAATCTGATCGATATTTATTGTGCCTGCACCGGCAAAACTCCCTCAGAAACAGAAAAGGAATTTGACGGCAAAGGCTATGGCGACTTCAAAACAGCCGTCGGTGAATCTGTGGTAGGAGTGTTAAAACCATTGCAAGATCGATTTGCTGACCTGAGCAAGAACAAAGATTATCTGAATCAGATCATCAAAAATAATGCTGAAAAAGCTCAATATTACTCGAACAAAACCTTGCGCAAAGTGCAAAAGAAAATCGGATTTCCAGAACGAATTCGCTGAATTTTCAACAATAGCATAATTGATAATCATATCAAAGAAAAATCACAAAATAAACCATCCGCCATTTCTAATATTCCGCGTACGGAAACCCTCCAAACAAGGAATATTAGAAATGGCAGATGGTTTTCTGCAACTAATGTCATTTAGATTAAGAAAACAAGAAAATCAGCCAAGGAAGAGGGGAGAACAGTAACGAGAAGTCGTCTGCTGTTCTCTCCTCTTCCTTGGCGTACCTTTTGCCGCTACTTAATCTAAATACCACTATCTCTACACCCCCTTCTTTTCTTTTTTCTACTCAAATCCCCGCATGACCGGACCACTCTCTTCATATCTTTAATACAGAATCAGAATAGAGGAGATCTACATGAGCGACTGGTATCGCACTTCCAGGGTAAACGTTCTGAAGCAAATGCAAGTATCGGAAAAAGGACTGGATACCCAAACTGCCAGAACCATTCTGGCACAAGTAGGAGAAAATGCGCTTCAAGAACAGGCTCATAAAAAAGCCTGGCAGGTATTCCTTTCTCAGTTTCAGGATTTGCTAGTAATCATCCTGATCATCGCTGCCGTGATTTCCATGATTTCCGATAATGTGGAAAGTACCATTGTGATTTTCGCGGTAATCACCTTAAACGCAGTGTTAGGCACCATCCAACACCAGAAAGCACAAAAGTCTTTAAACAGTCTCAAGGCTTTATCTTCCCCATCTGCCCATGTCCTGCGAGACGGACGAACAGTGGAAATTCCATCTAGAGAGGTCGTGCCGGGAGATATCCTTTTTTTGGATGCCGGAGATCTGGCAGTTGCTGACGGACGCCTCTTGGAATGTCATAACCTGATGGTCAATGAAAGTTCGCTGACTGGAGAATCTGACAGCGTGGAAAAACAGACAGAGATTCCCGGGAGTAGCCAGCTTCCTTTAGCCGAACAAAGCAATATGATATTTTCCGGTTCTTTGATTACTGGCGGGCGTGGTAAAATTGTAGTTACTGCTACCGGAATGAATACAGAAATCGGAAAAATCGCCTCTCTTATGAATGCGACAGAAGAAAAAAAGACTCCTTTGCAAATCAGCCTTGATCAATTCAGCAGTCACCTGGCCGCTGGTATCATACTGATCTGTGCTCTGGTGTTTATTCTGAATTTATATCGGAAAATGCCAATTCTGGAAGCGCTGATGTTTGCTGTCGCGCTTGCCGTAGCTGCTATTCCGGAGGCATTGGGTTCCATTGTAACGATTGTTCAGGCTATGGGAACGCAGCGAATGGCGCGGGAACATGCTATCATCAAAGATCTGAAAGCAGTAGAAAGTCTAGGCTGTGTATCTGTCATCTGTTCCGATAAAACCGGCACACTGACTCAAAATCGGATGAGTGTTCAGGAGATCTATGTCAATAATCAGCGGCTCTCTCCGGCCAATCTCAATCCCTGCCATCCCGTTCATCATTTTCTTCTCTATGCCGCTGTACTCACCAACGATGCTGCTATAGATGAAAAAGATTCTCTGCACTGGCTGGGAGATCCGACAGAAATCGCTTTGCTGGAAATGGGGCAAATCGCCGGCCTTAACATTCCCCAATTGCGTCAGGAACTGCCTCGTCTGGGCGAACTGCCTTTCGATTCTTTCCGAAAACGTATGAGTACCTTGCACAAAATACAAGAGCGGCGAATCCTCTTTACCAAGGGCGCTCCTGATATCCTGTTGGATCGTTCTGTAAATCTTCTCACTACCGCCGGCATCCGCCCTCTTTCTGCCGTCTGGCGGCAACAAATCTTGGAACAAAATCAGGATTGGTCTGCTCAGGGCCTTCGGGTTCTCGCTTTCGCTTACCGGGAATTCACGGAACCCTCCGATTGTGATTTCTCGATGGAACAAAATTATACTTTTCTTGGCATGGCTGCCATGATGGATCCGCCACGCATCGAATCCCGAACTGCAGTGATGAATGCCCGCCGTGCCGGTATCCGACCAATCATGATCACGGGAGATCATAAGATCACAGCCATGGCTATCGCCAGAAAAATCGAGCTCTTCCGAAAAGGTGAGCTTGCCGTTACTGGAACAGAGTTAGATGCCATGGACGATCAACAACTGTTACAATCCCTGAATCGGATCTCTGTCTATGCCCGTGTTTCTCCAGAGCACAAAATACGTATCGTGGATGCCTGGCAAACTCACGGCAATATCGTTGCTATGACCGGCGATGGTGTAAATGACGCCCCAGCTCTGAAAAAAGCAGATATCGGCATCGCCATGGGCATCTCTGGCACTGAGGTTTCCAAAGATGCCGCTTCCATGATTCTTACGGATGATAATTTTGCCACCATCATACGCGCCGTCTCTAACGGTCGAAATGTATACCGCAATATCCGCCATGCGATTCAGTTTCTGCTGTCTGGCAATATGGCCGGAATATTCAGTGTTCTATATACTTCTCTATTTTCACTGCCCATGCCTTTTGCTCCTGTACATCTGCTGTTTATCAATCTGCTGACGGATTCTCTGCCAGCAATTGCAATCGGTATGGAACCCCAAGAAGACGGTCTTCTCGATCAGCCGCCTAGAGATCCCGAACAGGGAATTCTAACACGAGCCTTTCTGTCTAGCATCCTACTCCAAGGAGGACTGATCGCTGTCTGCACCATGGCTGCTTTCCATTTAGGACTAAAGACTGGCGGCGCCGGAACTGCCAGTACCATGGCTTTTGCCACCCTCACGCTTGCACGTCTGCTCCATGGTTTCAACTGTCGCAGCGAACATTCCATCATCCGACTTGGTTTCTTGGGAAATCTTTGGAGTGTTATGGCTTTTGAAACAGGTATTGTTCTTCTGGCTGCTGTACTTTTCTTTCCTGGCCTTCAAGTGCTTTTTGCTGTGGCTGACTTAAGTCTTAGTCAGCTGATAACCATCGTCGTTTTTGCCTTGATTCCCACCGCCATCATCCAGGCAGGAAAAACTTTTTGGGAAGCCCTGGAATAAAAATCTTTTATTCCACAATCTCGTATTCAAACATTTCATACCGCAACTTCGTTCCCTCGGCAATATCTTCCGGAAGAAGAGCACGAGCCACCAGCTTTTCCTCTTCTTCTGGCTGATCCGTTCGGCGAAGCTGTGCATAATCCCCTTCGATTCTCTCTACTACATATTCAAATGGTCCCATTACAGCAAAGCCTCCCACTCCTTTTCTTTAAATCCCACCAAAACTTTATCCTCTGTCACCACCAACGGACGCTTTACTAACATCCCGTCGCTGGCTAACAAGGCTATTTTCTCTTCCTCTGTCATCGAAGACAACTTATCCTTTAACCCCAGTTCCTTGTATTTCAGTCCGCTCGTATTGAAGAAACGCTTTATCTCCAATCCTGAACGTTCTATCCATGTGGTAAGCTCTTCTTTTGTTGGATTTTTCTCTACGATATGGCGATCTTCATAAGAAAGCTGATGAGCTTCCAACCATCCCTTTGCCTTCTTACAAGTGCTACATTTGGGATATTCAATAAAAATCATATTATGTTCCTCCTAATCTTAAATATCCTTCTCTAATTCCAAAAAATCTTTTCGCACCGGAGTAAAAATATCAAGCAACACGGTATCCTCCAGCACTTTGATACCATGAACCGCATTCGGTTTTACATAGTAGGTATCACCTGTATGCAATTCTTTATCTGCACATCCCTCTTCTTGATAAATCAGGCTTCCGGATACAATATAACCAATTTGCTCATGAGGATGAGAATGCTTTGCCCCTACCCCTCCCTTCGGAAAACGCAACTCTACTGTCATTAAATTCTCACTGTAAGAAAGAATCTTCCTTGTAATCCCTCCGTCTAATTCCTTTGTCTCTACCATTTTGTTTTCTGTGTACATATTCTATATACTCCTCCTTTATTTTGTATCGTTTCCCTTTTTCTTCTTAATTACCACCTCTTTATCCGCTTCCCCACAATCACAATTCTCTTTTATCTTACTCCATTATTGTAAAAAACACAACTGACAATCATCTTCGCTCCCTAGAACGTTTCCTTCCGTAAGGCAAAAATGCCCGCTTCCCCCACAGTGCTGCCAAAGTTAATAATCCGCCAAAAAATAACATCGCTCCCACCGCAATGGTTATCAGTAATGTCCTTGTAATACGCTCCCACAGTGTCGGTTCTGCGGCGGAAGCTGGCCCTTCCTCTTCTATCTGTACGATCAAAGGCGCTTCCCTGATTGTCTCACTTTTTTCTTGTACCTTTTGTTTTGTTGCTGGCAATTCGTAAACTGCCGCCACGCGCCACATCTCATATTCCGGAAACTCTGCCACTCCTTGATAAAGCAATTGATAATCCTGTACCCGTTTTCGCCCGAAAGCAACAGCATTCCGGCATCGTTCGCCCTTTTCATCTTCATAAGAACCTCCGTCCCACGATATATCTGTTATCTGATAAAACTCTGGAGACACTCCTATTTCCTCTAAAAGCAGATCTTCACAGCCTTCTAAATGTGGCTTTTCTTCCCCTTTTTCAACCAAACGATCTCTCAACCAGTAATAATCTGCGTCATATTTATGAAATGTTACCGGAAAAGTAAAACCATCCTGCCATTCTTCCTTTATCACGCTTTTTTCTTCCAAAAGATATTTGACCTCCGTTTGCTTTCCTTCCCTTTCCACTTTCGCCGTCACGGATTCCGGAAGTTTCGTTATTCCTTCTACTCCCTCGCAGAACCCTTTTTTTATCACCAGACAACTCTGTGCCGGAACTGTTATCTGCTCTCTTTCCCAAAAAGTAAGGACATACTCTACCCCTTCTTTGGTCCAATAGCTGCCTGCTGGTTCCTGGCACTCCTCTTCTTTTTGGTAATTCTCGGAGTAAATCGTAATCTTCTGTCCTTCTGACTCTACTTTTCGTTCTGGCATATGTTCGGATGCATATACCTTCATACTTTCTATCACAATCATCTGAAACAAGATCAGACTAACCCACAAACTTATCTGAAACAACCGGCTCTTTTGCCTCAACCGCTCATCCCCAGATCGATTCTGCTCTTTCCTTTTACATGTTGACATACTTTGCCTCTCTTTTATTCTTCCCCTGTTCAAATAAAAACCTCCTTTACAAACTTTATTTTCAACCAGTAACCTTGGAATAACCGGCCAAGAACTGACCAGCTTCTTAAGAATCCTGTCAAGATCTGACAAGATAATACAATTATACAAAAAGGAGCCTGAATTTTCAAGCCCCAAAGACAAACTGATATAAATCTCTATATTCCTGATATGCCGGATATTCCTCCAAATCTTTAAGCCCCTCTAAAATTCCTTTCGCATACCATTGATGACATGCTCTTCTTTTCTCATTAAACCTTGCCCAGAGTTCATCTCCCAAAACCATATAGTCCCGTGCCGTAGCACGCATATTGCTCAGCTTGTCCGCCAGGGTCAAAAGCTTAATTTCATGGGATGCCTCCGCCAAATGGCGAATAGTATTCCCTTTTCTCTCCTCCCAAGTCAATGATTTATCCTCTGTCTCTGCCTTCACCAGTCCCAAAACCCGTTCCCCAAATTCCATCCCCAGCTCTTGTGCCGTTACTGTCGTATCTTCCAACACATCATGCAGATATGCTGCTGCAATCACCTCTTCATCCCCTGTCATCCGCGAAACCAGCAATGCCACTTCCATCGGATGATAAATATATGGCATCTTGCCACCTTTCCGCAGCATCCCCTCATGAGCCTTCATAGCAAATCTCGCCGCTCTTTGTATCATGGCTGTTCCCCTTTACTGAGTATTCTCACTCTGTCATCTATACCATTCTTTCCTATTAGATATCATACCACATCTCACCACTGCTGAAAAGCCTTTCCTTTTCCAAGTGTAAGAAAAAGTTCACTTGTAAAACTCTCTCTTTTCTGCTATGCTAATATAACGTTCGGAAAGTTACTGTCAACATATGTCTGCCAGAGCCGGACCGCTCTGGTTTTTATAAAAACATACGCAAAGGAGTCCAATACTTATGGAATATCGTCACAAATCCTCGTATCGTTCAAGCGGGAAATATTATCAAAATCCTTCCGGCGGCTTGCAATCTCTCTTTCTTTTCTATATATTGCCCTTTGTTATTTTTAATGGGCTTTTGTTCTATTGCATCACATCTACCCCTAAAGTGACGCTAGAACTTCATGATACCAACGATTATCTCACAGCAGAGGCGGCTATGACGATAGATTCCTGGTTTCCTACAAAATCCATCTCTGTCAATATGGATGGAGAAGAGTTAGAGATGACCAAAGGAAAACGACGGACCTATACGATTCCAGTCACCCGCAATGGTGTATTGGAAGCCAAAGTAGTCAATCTTAACGGAATGTCTTCTACGGTTTTCCGACATGTGAATATTTTGGATGACAATCCTCCCGCATTTGAAAATGCCACTTTAGAAGATGGTACTCTTACTTTGCGCGCTTCTGATAGCCAGTCTTTGATTAATCCAGACAGTATCTATGCCACGGATTCTACTGGCCAAATCTGTAGCCCTCTGTCTGTCGAGCGAATTGAGAATACAGCTGACAATACGATCATTTATGAAATTTTGTTCGAGATGGATCTTCATGGCTTACATGTCTATATTCAGGATAAAGCGGGAAATGAAGCTCGTCGAACTTTCCTCACCCACAAAGAAGGAAACTTGGATGTTCTCGAGGTCAATGAAGAAGAAAATACCAGTGGCAACGAGACCAAACCGCCAGAAACTTCTGGTGCAGAAGAGACGCCCGTTTCTTCTGCAGCTGCCGAGTCCTCCTTGGAAAATGAAAATTCTGCCAATATTGTAATTCCGTAAAACCCCTCAGTGGACAAGGATATATCCCCTTGTCCACTGAGGGGTTTTGTGGAGTATTTATACTTGTTGATAACTGTATCTACAAAATTTTTTTCGCCAAAATATCATTGGAAATCATTTTTAAGCTGGCATTCTCATCATCACCTATACTTATGAAAATGGCCCTATCCTCCACCAACAGTCGTTGGAGCAGCTTTTTAATCCTGGGGTCGTTTACGTTGTCTTTTCCAATCCATTCAAGTGTGGGCATTTGGATCACTCTCCTGTGTCTTTGTCGCAGCAACATAGTCTTCATAATAGTGAAGTTTGGCGGTTAGCATTCCCGAAAAGTCGGGGTACGCCGTTTGAATGATCAGTTGCTCTTGATTCATAAAATTATCTCTAATTATTGATATATTCACAATTTCCTCGCTCATGTGCAGATTGAAGCTCATCGCAGAAAAAGCAGCTAGAGTCAAGAAAGTAGAGAAGGATGATTGGAATAATGATGGAAAAAATGGCACTAAAATGAAAACACCAAGAGATAGAATAAAGCACACTCGCGAAAATGAATATAGTATTCCAATATATTTCTTTTTACAATACTCATTTGGATGTATAGCTTTTTGGTAATTCTTGCTCATGTTACTAACTGCAAGCCTCACGTTTCTAACATTGATATTCGGATTTGCTATATATATGTTTTTTGATATTTTATCATTCAAAAACTCCATTGTAATGTAAATTATATAATCTAATTCATTAACTGCTATACGCCTACTACCTATATTGTATAGAATATCACTGATAGAAGACAAAAGTGCGGATAAGGAAAGCCCGAGCAATATATTTTCAGAGATTATCAAATACTCCGTATTTCCTAATATTGCAACTGCAAAATAGATAACTGCCATTAACAAAAAACATTTTTAGATTTTCTCATATGTATGTTCTCTTTTCTCATTCTATTTATTAGGCATTCTGTGACACATCTTCTTCTAGTTGCTGATAAACTTCAAGTAAAGATACCATAGAAACATTCGATAACCCTTGCTTTACCATAAATGTGCTTACAGGATTAATATCACATCCAACAGCACTTGCCCCGGCATCCTGTCATTTAAATAAGAAAACGAGAAACGCCACCCAGGAAGAGGAAAAAGGAGCAGACGATTCCCCGTTGCTCCTCTTCCCTTTTCCTGGGCGTACCCTTTATCACTATTCCCTTTATTTTTCACCCTCTCTTTCTATCCATTATCCTGACCAGTACGTCCATACCATCGTGCCATCTTCCTGCATTTCTCTACAATCTCCTTTGTCAAATCCTCCTGTTTCATCCGCCAGCGCCAGTTTTTCCCTAATGTAGATGGCTCATTAATGCGTGCTTCTGTTCCCATTCCCAAATAATCCTGCACGGGAATGATTGCTAGTTT
>Ga0137306_102624_pt1 | contig 14702 bp, 12 predicted proteins | sample Inofroosms_March_FD_97187 | JGI IMG/M metagenome (GOLD analysis project Ga0137306, IMG submission 97187) | Mouse cecal microbial communities from Vienna, Austria - N-Acetylneuraminic and N-Acetylglucosamine D2O microcosms_March | ecosystem: Host-associated > Mammals > Digestive system > Large...
AGATATTACCATAAACATGAACTGGAAGGATCGCAACAGTCCTCTCCGTTATATGTGATTCAATCTGGTCAACATCAATTGTAAAATCTCTAAGATTAATATCACAAAAAACAGGCGTTGATCCGCTCCTTATAATTGCATGCGTAGTTGAAGCAAACGTAAACGGAGTAGTGATTATTTCACCCTTCACTCCCATCGCCTGCAGGCCAAGTTCTAGAGACATATGCCCATTGACCATCAAAGAGAGATTCTGAACATCTAAATATTCTTTTAATTTTCTCTCTAATTGGTTATGCTTTTCTCCCATATTTGTCAGCCATCTTGTTTCCCACAATGTTCTAATCTCATCAACATACTCTTCAAGCGGGGGCATGGACGATCTTGTAACATTAATCCTGTTATTCATTTTATTATACCGAGAATAATTCCCGTCCTCCTCTTTTTTACCTAGCTATATTGGAAATTGATAATTATAAATCATAATCTCCACCACTGCATGCCAGATGCCTTTAATTCTTCAACCTTATACAATCCCTTCACATCAATGAGAACTTTTTTATCATCCGCGCAATCCTTGTACAGCTTCTTAATGTCCATAAGGCTCAACGCTTTAAACTCATTATGTACTACTGCCACAATCACACAATCCGCATCAGCCACATCCTCAAGCTTTGTAAGGTTGACACCATATTCACGCATTGCATCACTTTCGCTTGCCCAAGGGTCCACAACTATCGGTTTTATCTCAAAACGATTTAGCTGCTTTATGATATCATCAACCTTGCTGTTTCTCGTATCAGGACAATTCTCCTTAAAGGTAAGACCAAGAATCACTACTTTACTCCTCTTTGGGGCCTGTCCCGCCTTTATCATTTTACGCATTGCAGCATCAGCAACATATGCACCCATAGAGTCGTTCACGATACGGCCATTGAGGATAATCTGGCTGTGGTAACCAAGCTTCTCCGCTTCATAAGTGAAATAGTATGGGTCAACGCCAATGCAGTGACCACCAACAAGCCCTGGCCTAAAGCCCAAAGCATTCCACTTTGTGTTCATGCCGTCAACGACCTCATTGGTGTCGATATCCATACGGTCAAATACCATAGCAAGCTCATTCATGAACGCAATATTGATGTCGCGCTGGCTGTTTTCTACAACTTTGACAGCTTCAGCAGTACGCAAGTTGGACACAGGATGAGTACCAACCTCAATTACCAAGTCATACACATCCTTAATTTCTTTCAGCGACTCTGCGTCAATGCCTGAAACGATTTTGTGAATGTTCTCCAGACGATGAACCCTATCGCCAGGATTGATGCGCTCGGGGCTATAACCGACCTTAAAGTCCACACCACACTTAAGACCACTCTGCTTTTCCAGAATCGGGATGCAGACATCTTCTGTACAGCCAGGGTATACTGTAGACTCATAAACAACAATACTGTCTTTCACAAGATTACGTCCCACAATCTCAGAAGCTCCAATAACTGGTGTCAGATCCGGTGTATGATCGGTATTCACAGGTGTTGGAACTGCTACAATATGAAACTTCGCTTTTTTTAGATCGCTTTCATCCGATGTAAAATAGATTTTCGTATTCTTAATTTCTGCATCTCCGACTTCTTTTGTCGGGTCCACACCTAACTTATACAACCCGATCTTTTCTTTGTTCAGGTCAAAACCAATTACATTTATACCTTTTTTGGCAAAAGCATGTGCTATGGGCATACCAACATATCCCAGTCCTACCAGAGATAGATTTTCTTCATTCTTGACTAAAGCTTCATAAAGACTCATTGACTTTCATTCTCCTTCTGCCCCTTTTCTTTCTCTCTGTGATCTCAACAATTGAATTAATTTTTGATTTACAGCGAGTCCTTTCGTAGATTATAAAACGCCTTTAAAATCCAGTACGAAAGAATATTCGGTCCGTAATATGCTGAGAAACGGAGGATTTCTTTTGCAGTTCTGTTCACAATTCGTTTCTCTCTTTTCAAATTCATTCCGTGCAGAGCCTCTCTATAGGCATCAGTGTGAATACATGACTTGTATACCCGGTACTTTTCTTTCTTTGATTTAGGATTATCAGGATGAAAAAGAAATGTTCTACACAGAATTGTAATATCATTAAAGACTCTGGCATAAATGCCTTCCATGCAGTTCGGCCAAAGTTTCTTGAACAAATCAATTTCCTGCTTTGTCCTGTATTCAAATTCATGCTGGCAATTCGGTCGGAATCGGCGTGTTTTTGAATTTGAGTAAATCAGATACTTATACCAGAGATCATCTATAATTGTAATACTTTCACACTTTTTGAGCATTTTTGTATTCCAGATTGTATCATCGCTCCAGAAAGCCTCCTTTGAGAATAAGGATTCCTTTGCAATAGCTTTTCGTAACAATCTTGCAACCGGGCCATCACCGATGTAACCTCTTTCTAATAAAAACATCGCATCGGTAAGGCCTATCATATGGGCCATCAACAAATCCCTCTTTTCATCTGGACCAATGTTCAAAAGTTTCAATTCTGTAGCTTTAGAAGGATTCAATACATCTATCTCACCCTCGGATACTCTTTTAACAGCTCCCATTACCAAATCAGGATGTAATGCTTCCACAACTCGAGCTGCCTCTTCCAAACAAAAGTCCGTAAGCGCATCATCTGAATCCAGGAACATGATATACTCGCCAATAGCTTCATTAATCCCAACATTTCGCGCAATTGCCGAACCTTCATTAGCCTTATGAATCACCCTGATTCTTTTATCAGAATCTGCAGCCTCTTTCAAAAGGTGGTCATAGTCTTTCGAGCTGCCATCATTGATAATGAGTGCCTCAAAGTCCCCATTTGTCTGATTGATCAGGCTATTAACACATCTTTTGAATGCCTTCTCAGGAGTGTTATAGAAGGGGATTATAATACTTACAAATGGTCTTTCACTCATATTCCCTGTTTCCTTTAATCCTATAATTTTTTGCTTGATACACAAAGACGTATGTATAGCGGTATTACCTGCTCAGGATGTCCGTAACCTTTGCAACCACAGATGCGTCAAGTTCCGGCCTGATCTTTTGTGTTTCAAACTTAATCTTCGGAGTCAGAAGACTATTCTCAGGCAATGGGATGTCGAACAAACATGGCTCACAATCTTTGATCCATGGTGCATATTCATCCAGATTTTCATATGAATCCAGCTTTACAGCTTTTATACCATATGCCACAGCAATCTGACTAAAGTTTGGAACTGTATATCCGCTTCCTGCTGTGGTATTTGCAAACCGATCATTGTGCTCGAGGTGCTGTGTTTCACTGATTTTTCCAAGCACATGGTTATTCAGAACAAATATTTTGATAGGCAGTTTCTCTCGCCTTACCGTCTCCAATTCCTGGATATTCATCTGAAATCCGCCGTCGCCTGTGATGCAATAAGATACCTGGCTGCCCATTGCAATACAGGAGCCAATAGCATATGGCAAACCACACCCCATTGTTCCGTATCCGCCGCTGATGTGAATCCGGCCTTCATATCCTTTCAGCACCATCGACTGTGCGCACCAGCACTGATGCATTCCTACATCGACAGAAATGACCGGATTTGGCTGCAGTAAAGACGCAATCTTCTCAACAGCCATATTCCCAGGCTGCTTATCATAATTCTTCAGTACTTCCTTTGCTTCCAAGCACTGAGCATTCCAATAAGAATAATCACTGACATCCTCCGCCATCAGCATCCGCATGAAGTCTCTGGCATCCGTCTGATATTTCTTTTCATCATCCTTGATGTTTCGACTTAGTTCATATTCATCTATATCACAGCGTACCAGATCTGCTCTCGGTGCAAACTTCTTTGCTGTACGTCCTACCTGACGTATACCCAGACGCGCGCCGACAGAAATAATCAGGTCGCACTCGTTAAGAATCATATTTGCGATACGATTCCCATGGGTTCCGATAAATCCAATGTGCAGATCATCCTGAGCAAGATCAACACCATTCATTGTGGTCAACACAGGAATGTTCGTTTTTTTTGCAAACTCATGAATCATATTGACAGCACCGGCACTTCTAACGCCATTACCTGCCAATAATATCGGCTTGCTGTATGTCGAGCGGAAAATCAATGATCACACCTCCCTTCCTTCCAAGCAATGCCATGTTATAAGCTCTGCTGATTATATCTGGAAATCCTTCAGTACTATTGGCTGTCACAGAATATTTTGTGATATTCCTTGTCATGGAAACAATATCCATTTCCTGAAATCCATTCTGACGAATACCGGAAAATCCCTTCATTTCATTGGTCGGAACGTTTCCACAAATACCCATGATAGGAAATCCATCAAACCAGGCATCCGCAAGCCCTCCCAAACCGTTTACCGCACCGGGACCAGAAGTGGTAAAGTAAATGCCAATTTTTCCACTTGTCCTCGCAAAACCATCAGCCGCAAGAGCACAACCCTGTTCGTTATAACAAACGTGTGTCCTGATCTCGTCCTGACGTTTATAAAGCGCATCCATAAATGGGACAATATAACCGCCAGCATAACCGAACACGTCCGTCACTCCATGATTGATAAGAAAATCAACTAAATATTCAGAACAATTCATATCTCGTTTTCCTTTATTTTTCTATCAAGAGGTTATCTTCAGCTATAAAGCATCTCTTCGGGTACTTTCAGCAATGCTCTAAACAAAGCCAAATCCTCTTTTGTTGTAATTTTTATGTTACTGCTCGTTCCTTTCGCAAAATACACTCTTTCTCCACAATAGATGAGCAATGAACTTGTAAAGGTAAAGTCATGCTTCTTCTCTTCTTCAGCCTTTTCATAGCATTTTAGAGCAAGTCCATAGTAAAATGCCTGGGGAGAAGCTGTTAACATGACGTGTTCTCTGTCAACGTCTGTGATGCCTGACACAAAATCCTCTGTATATACGATAGGTGGATGACACGCAATAGATGAAGAAGCATTCCCTTTCTCATGTGCTACTCGAATAACCTCATCAATTGCCTTCTGTGGCAAAACAGGCCTTACAGCATCATGAACAATGACGAAATCATCTGAATCTATTTTATCTCGCAGGAAAAATATACCATTGCGAATAGAATCATGCCCAGTATTTCCGCCCTCTATGATCCATTGCACTTTGGTCAGGGTGTACAGTTCAACAAGATTATGAAGATGATCCATCCACTCTGGTACACAAACAACAACGATTTTTTCAATTTGCGGATTTCTCTGGAACCTTTCAGCAGTATGAACAATGATTGGTTTACCTTCTACATCAATAAACTGCTTCGGAAAATCGGCCTGCATTCGCTTTCCGACTCCACCAGCCAGTAAAATCACATAATTCTTCATACTCATACATCAGGCCCTATCGATCATAATCAATGTTTCCATGAAAAGTTCCATATATTTCTTGTGTGCAATTGTCAGGCGCAGCCAACCAGTAAGGCCATCCTTGCCACACAGAATCAGAATATTATTTTCCTCCAGAAGATCCGTAAGTTCTCTGGAAGTCTTATATTTAGGTTTAATGCAAACATAGCAGCCTTCCGAAGGAAGTGTCTCATACCCATTATCACTCAATGCCTTAGTGATATAGTCTTTGCCTTCCTGATACTGCTCCTTCAATTCAGCCAAAAGCTTCTCATGGTTATCAACAATTGCTTCAGCAAAAAGCAGCGCAATAGAGTTGACAGTATAATGGGGCTTATAGTTATTGACGTAGCGAATATTCTCGGGAGAAGACATAATGACTCCAAGACGAAGAGACGGAATAGAAAGCATCTTTGAGAAAGTCCTCAAGACAAAAACATTATCATATTCTTGTACAAGATTAATGGAGGTCTTATCATAGAAATAGTAATATGCTTCATCAATAATGACAATGGCGTCATTAGCCTTGGCCTTTTCGATGATGCTTATAATCTCATCCCTACTGTATACATTTCCGACTGGCATATTGGGATTAACCAAAACAACGATACCAGTATTCTCGTTGATATTAGCCAGTGTATGCTCTACCTTATACGAAAAATCATCTTCATACTTAATCTGCTTAACATTCATACCGATCATCTTTGCATACACTTCGTACATAGCGAAGGAAGGCGTCACGCACAAAATATCCTTTCCGGATTCACCGAAAACTTTGATGACATATCCCATGCCTACTGTACTGCCGTCAGTAAATGTTACATTCTCCTTCTCTAAACCGAGCATATGAGCATACTTTGTGGTCGGAATCGTCTCTTCCGGATAGATTGCCAGAAATTCTGGTGTAACTTTCTCCATTGCGACGTCAAACAACCACTGCGGCACACCATCAGGATTCTCATTTTGATCCAAACGAATGTAAGACCCCCTCCCTTCGGGCTGCGGTACACGGAAAGTATTTTTGATTTTTTCATTGATGTAAAACATAGCTATTCTCCTTTTCTTATTGTTGCTGTGAGAAAATCCAGACATAGGGCAGTGAATCTCCCTGATCGTTTACAATTACATAGTACGCAAAATAGAAGATAAACCATGCAATATAATACATGTATAAAAGTCTTTTCTTTTGTTTGCTTTTGATTTTTGATAAAACGAGAGGAATAAATATAACCTCTACAATCTGAGAAAGTCTGGCGAATCGGGTATACCAGGTATTGTAAAGCCCTAGCATTCGAAAAGGTACTTCCATAAGACAAATCCGAAACAGCGTACCTGTATCTTCAGCATCAAATATTTCTTTTTTGCAGAAGATAATAAGTGGAAGAATTACTGGCATAATATGTAACAACCATGTCCAACTACCATTAATCGTTTCGCTGGGGGAATAATGTGCAACTGAAAAATATCTTTCAAATGATTGAAAGCTCCCTATAATCCTAAACAAATATGAGCTAATAAGCGGGAACAATACTATCGATATAAATAATGCAATGTTACGAATCAAGTTAATCTCTTTATGCTTATATTCTTTTAAGAAATACATTGCCAAACAAAACAGCGATACTTTATGAAATAAAGCTGCTAAAACCATCATAATCACAAAATTTACTGTTCTATTCTTTGACAACTCCTTATATCCGAGTAGTGCGAAACATAGGGCAACAGCAAACCGAACTCCATTCATAGAATAAATATATTGCGTTGATAGATAAATGAAGAATGCAAAAGCATAACTAATTCTATGATAATAATCTTTTACTGCTAAAAGAATAAGTGAAATTATAAGGACACCCGTTCCCCAAAGTAGTAATCGATATGATGGAAACACTTTATTTAAGATATAGTATCCAGGCTCAACATAAAATTCTCCCGTGTTATTTGCATGACCAATCCAATATTCCTTAAAACTTGTATCATGAAGAACATCATAAATTCTCTGATATGGGAAATAATCTGTACCTATTCCGTAGCGTAACCCATACATTGCTATTATTGGAAAAAGAAATATGCATCCTTCAATACAATACACCAACGTAATTATATTATTACTAGCAGATGATATACCTCGGAAGCAAACACCATGGTATGTTCTCTGATATAAAAAAAACATAATTGAAGTCATGGCAAATACTACTAGGTAAACACATAAATCTAGCACCATTAAAAAACCTCCATGCATTAATAAATTGATTACCCTTCAATCAGTTCTACTATCTTTTCACATGCTCTTCCAGTCTCATAGCTTCCGCATGCTCTATGATGATCTCTAACATGCTTTAAATATAAATCCATATCAAAATTCAGGATATTGTATCTCATCTCATCGTTGTCGTGGGCTATCGGATAAGGCCATTCGGAAACAGGCATGTAAAAACCTCTTTCCTTTTCATACTGCTCAATGTCAGGTGCATATAAAAATACTGGTCTATAAGTGAATGAATAATCCCACATCAACGAAGAGTAGTCTGTGATAATTGCATCAGCGCAGCACAAAAGTTCCTGCATATCCGGATATGCGGTACAATTAATTACATCCATTTCACTCATATCTATATCCATAAGCTTCGGGTGTAATCTTATTCCGCATACCCAATCACATTTATATCTAATATTTAGTGCAGACAGAAGCATATCCATATCTAAATCTATGTACTTGGAAATCATCTTACTGGTAGACTGATCACTATCCGATCTAAATGTTGGTGCATACAATATAAATTTTTTCCCATCAGGTATTGAGTAAAAATCTCGTACCTTCTTCGCAATATCCTGGTGTTCACCAAATAGAATATCATTGCGCGGCAAGCCGGTTGGAATACATCTTTCTGCCTCAAACCCCATTGACTTTGCTTCTATCTCCGTAAAATATTTACAAGAAGATAAGATATAATCTATGTTGTCACAGTTCATCTTGACTTCTTTTCTATACCAATAATTATCATAAACATCTATGCTTGTCTTCTTATAAGGTCCGCCTCCATGCCAAGTATTAATGACTTTTTGCCCACTTCTTTTAGGCAAATACGAAACCCCTCCTGCATTAGTTATAATTGTTCCGCTGCTGAGGATTTCTTTAAAATACTCAAATGAATTGGGTCTGACAACCATGTCATATTCAGGTCCTTCATAACCTTCTTTTACTGGAAAAACAACCTCATAATTATGCTCTTCACAGGTATGCAGGTATTGGTCTATGTACTTGAGACTGTCGCCATATGTATATGACAACTCATTGAGCAAGAAAATCTTTTTTTTATTTACTGGATAGATCCAAAAAATGTGAAGTATTCCTTTCATTATAATTTTCTTCATATAATTGATTACTTCGCTTTTTGGCACTTCTACGCCTCCTCTTATATGCAGTTCTTATTGATTCTCAAAATCTCTAATATACAAATACCTGCTGTACTTTGTAACTCACAAAAAATAATATTGTATCAACAATTAATTTGATGAAAACCTCTGAAGAATTGGTGAATAATCTTACTCCAAATGTTACAAGTAATGCACTTGAAAGCATAATGCATACAGCGAGCATACAATATTTCATAATTGAAATGCCCATATTTTTATTTGAGTTGAAAACAAACTTATAGTTGACCAGATAATTATAGGTCGCGGAAATAACTCTGGCCGCTATCGTCGCAGCGGTCACATAGTACAATTCATTCCATGGATGAAGCAAACCACAAAATGCACTAAACAGTAGCAAATCCAAGACGCTTGATGATAGTGATGAGATTATATACTTTAGAAACATGATTCCAAAAATACGATATATCCTTATGGAATCCCATATGGGATCAAAATGCGTCTTATGATTCTTTTTCGATTCATATACAGTCTGAATCGGTATCTCAATTATTTCGAATTTATCCCTGCTCCTGATCAACATATTGGTCTCAAATTCGAACCTTTCACCTGGGACATTCATCAATTCTTTCATAAATTCACACGGGATCCCCCGCAGTCCTGTTTGAGTATCTGATAGCTTAATGCCGCATAAATAGCTGCATACTTTTTTCGTCAGTTCATTCCCCAATTTACTTTTCCACGGTATGTCCTCACTGTCGAATTTCCTGCTGCCCATGATAAGTCGATCTGCATTTTCATGGAACAACCTAGCACATTTTAAAACATCTTCTGTCTTATGCTGACCATCTGAGTCGGCTGTGATACAGCCTACCCCCCCCCAATCAGAAAATTGGTTTAGTATATAATTGAACGCAGTCTTCAGAGCTCTGCCTTTCCCCTGGTTCACTGCATGCCTTAATACCGTACAGCCTTCAACCTCGGCGGCCTCATGGAACAAAGCATCATAATCCGTGCTGCTTCCATCATTTACGACTATAATATTTTTAAAGCCGCTTTTATGTAAATCCCTACAGAACCTTGTCAAATTATCATCCGGTTCATATGCAGGTATTACAACTGGAATCATTAATTCTTCGCCCATTTGACTTCACCATTTTTCTCAAGATTATCCAAATATTCAAACATATCTCTGCCCTATAAAGTTAATACGAAACCAGCATACTTCCTTCTCCCGTGATGGTTTCATTTGTCCGTCAGTTGCATAAATCAAATAATCCTGTCTCTGCATTCTTTTCATAAAGCGTATTATTTGAAATCATACCTGGGTCTGAAAATACACCTGAAAAGTGCTCCTTAAAGTAGTCATTAATACTATACAGGGCAATATGCGTGTAATTTCCATCATTTAATATTTCCATCCATTCATCTGAATTTATACATTCTCCATATGTCCATATATCACCATCATATTGAGGCTCTCCCAGGCTCCATTTCCAGCTTCCTGCAAATCCGTTTGGTCTTGATATAAATCTTGTAACCCAATAATCCAATCCATTGCTTGCTTCCGAAATAAAGAAAATCCTGTCGGAATCTGTCCCGCTGCAATGATTTCTTATTAAATCGTGAAGCGGTTCGTACTTATCCCTGATTTCTTTTGCAGCCCTCACACTATCCCTGCTCAGATAGTTCTCGACTGCTCCCAATGGACTGACCAAAAGAACCAAAACCATTGCTGCACATTGAAGCATGCCGCGGTCATACACAACAGACGTATGAAACATGATACCCTCTATTAAAACGATTGCCACAACAAGATAGGATATGTTCATATACCGCTGATATGAGGCCAGGCGAACGGCTTCATACTCCGAAAAGTTCGATACATATGTTGCTCCCAGACTGTATATATAAAATACAAGCTGAAGAAAAACTACCGCAAGTATGATTTTGAGCACTTTACGCTCTTTTAGATCACTTGTTTTTTCCCGTTATAGTAAAGTGCGATAAGTCCTAAAACAAGCAGAAGAAAAACCGCACAATAGCTGATTTCCAGACCAAGCTGACCCAATTTGATTTTCTGGTCAAAAAATGCGTTCTTAAAATTATCGACTACCGTCTGATGATATGTCGCGTCATTATGCAGAAAGAACATGGATGTATAATGCCAAATATCAATCTTTCCTCCAAAAGATATATCAGCATTTGAGGTCATCAATTCGGCTTTCCATGTCCATTTTGTAAATACTGCACAAATCAGCGGAACCAACGATAATAAAACTTGTAAAGCAGCTTTTCCTCTCTCTGCCGGATGCGCAGATACTTCTTTTCGAATACAATAAGAAATGGCATATGCTATGGCAATAAATACAGCAAAATAGAGTCCTGCATCCTTACTCAGTACCAAGGTTGCACACAGAAATGATATATACAGCCTGTCCAGCAGCACATCACTCTTCCAATAAAGAATCCTGGCAAATGCACACCCTGCAAGAATGGCAACAAATGGATCAATATAGGTAGTTGTCCAGTATTCGTTGTAAAACATTAATGGTATAAATATCAACAGGACCGCATGGCACAATGCTTTTACCGGCTTCTTAAATTCCTCCTTTGACAAAAAAGGAAAGAACATTGAATAACCGAAAAGTTGGAATACCAGATACATTCTCCACTCGTTAAAATCCGCGCCTTTATTAAAAAACAGATAGATTCTCTGAAAAAAATATTGTAAAAGCGCCATTGCGGGCGGATACGACTGGAAGTAGCTATTTGATTTTGGATTCGTTATAAAATCATCCACATAGGTCATCGCCTTTGCAGAATCAATCCAATGTGTAAACTCATCCCAGGAATGTGCCAGCTTTCCTACATCCGCATAATTAAAAATGCAGAACATAACCAAAAATACTGCAAATGCCGGTGTAATCATCCGCTCTATAAATTCTTTATAGCATCTTCCTTTTATTAGTTTAACAACTACCGCTGCGTAAAGAACCGCTACAGCAAGAATGACAAAACTGACTCCTGCTCTCAAGTGATCCAAAAGGCCAAAAACATAGAGAACAGCCATCATAATCATCATTTGCAGCGGCAATATTTCTTCAAATCTCTTGTTGAAGCAGGCCGCTCCAAATGCTCCGCCACTTAGCAGAATTACCAGCATGACTATCTGAACAACCATCCCTTTGCTCTTTCTCCTTTTAATAAATATTGCACAAAAAATTCATGACTACCGTGCGATAAAGATAGAAATGATATGATCAGTGTGTCAAAAAATGTCCGTGGAATATCTTTCTATTCATCCTTCCTCCATACAATCTTATCTACAATCCCACTATAGCTCTGGATAATCTTTATCACCCTGCCGCTTACATTCGTATCCTTATATGCCGGCACACCTACGCAATTATCGCCGTTCCTATACATATTTACTGCCAAATCAACAGCCTGCAGCACTTTTTCACCACAAATGCTTCCTATAATGAATCCTCCGTTATCCATTGCTTCCGGGCGTTCTGTACTTGTCCGAATCGAAACGGCCGGAAATTTGAAATATGCTGCTTCCTCTGGCAATGTCCCGGAATCTGACACAACACAGAATGCATGTTTCTGCAAATGGTTATAGTCAAAAAAACCCAGCGGTTTATGTCTGATTACCCGATTGTCAAATTGAAATCCGCGTTCTTTTATGTACTTCTCGCTTCTTGGATGACAAGAGTAAAGTATTGGCATGTCATAATTTTCCGCCATCGTATTTACAGCATTCATGAGTGAGAAAAAGTTGGCTTCATTGTCTATGTTTTCTTCACGATGTGCTGATAGTAGAATATACCGATTCTTCTCAAGTCTTAGCTTCTCAAGAACAGGATTCTCTTGTATTTTGTTCTCATACTCGCTTAGTACCTCTGCCATCGGGCTTCCGACGACAAATGTATACTCCGGCTTCACTCCCGAATCTAAAATGTATTTCCTTGCCTGTTCAGAATAGCAGAGGTTTATATCGCTCGTCACATCCACAATACGGCGGATCACCTCTTCCGGCAGGTTTTCATCTTTGCATCTATTTCCTGCTTCCATATGGAATACAGGAATTTTCAGACGTTTGGCACTGATTACACAAAGGCAGGAATTGGTATCTCCCAGCATAATCAGCGCGTCCGGCCTAACCTCTGCCATCAGGTCATATGATTTACTGATCACATTGCCCATCGTCTGTCCGAGGCTGCTGCCCACAACGCCCAGGTAATAATCTGGTTCCCGAATTTCCAGATTCTCAAAAAACAGTTTATTTAACTCATAGTCATAATTTTGTCCTGTATGTACAAGAATATGGTCAAAATACTGATCTGCTTTTTTAATAATTGCAGACATTTTTATAATCTCAGGTCTCGTACCTACAATTGTCATAAGTTTAAGTTTGTGCAATATCCAATACCTCTGTTTATTGTTTTTTTGATCCGGATTATCTACTGCTTATTTGAACAGAACTTTTACAAATCATAATGCGGATATAATTCCTTATGGTTACACATCCATTCACCAAGCTCTCTGATTTGCTGCTCATAACCCGGGATCTTATAACTGAACAATTCATAGTTCGTCCGCCTCAAACTCTTATCAATCCGGAAATTCTCCTCTGGAACAACTTCAATCGGCTCTGACCTTAAGTACTTGTTAAACAGCACCAGCATATCATACTTGCTGATGTATTCTTCCGGAACCATATTATACAGCCCGTGAACGCGCTGTATAGCAGCATTCTCGATTGTCTTCGCAAGCTGAAACGTTGTCTGTCCGGTCCATATGGCGTTTTTATATCCCTTTACCCGCCCTTTTTCCTGCATAAACCAATTCATCAGCCCAATCCCATTTTTATTGATATCCGGTCCAATGATTGACATTCTAAAGGTGATATCCTTTTTATTTACTATTTCACCGAGAGCTTTTGATCTGTCATAGAACAATTCTCCATCTGGAAAATCAAATTCCGCGTATCCCCCTCTGCTTCCGCTAAATACGCAGTCTGTGCTGATATGGATCATCTGTGTCCCTGTATCTTCTGTCACCTTGGCAAGAAACTGCGGAAAGTATGCGTTTAAATAAACTGCAGCTTCATGGTCATTTTCCGCAAATTTGTTAAGCACACCGATGCAATTGACCACCGCACTATAGTTCCCTTTTTCAATTGTTTCCTTTAACAGTTCCGTGTTTCTGGCGTCACCTACTATCGTATTTACAAAAGAGGAATGCTGCCTGGCATAGCCTTCAACTTCATATCCCTGCTCACTTAGGTAAAGGCTGACCATATGTCCCGCCATACCGTTACAGCCGAGAATCAAGAATTTCATGTATCATTTTCCTCCTGTTTTTTCAACTGTTCCTTTACAAAATCGGTAGTCAAAAGTTTTTCTACTGTCTCTTCAACATTCAGCCGTTTTGTATTATGCGATGTATAAGCACCTTCCTCTTTTTCGTGTACCTGGCCATTGACAAAGTATTTGTCATAGTTTAGATCCCGGTTATCGGCGGAAACCCTGAAATATTGTCCCATATCCTCAGCCCGGATTCTCTCCTCCACAGTCATGAGCGTTTCGTACAGTTTTTCGCCGTGCCGTGTTCCTATCGTTTTTACTTCTGTTTCTCCAAATAGCTTCTGAACTGCCTGTGCAAGTATCCCAATGGTGGAAGCATCCGCTTTTTGTATAAACAAATCACCCGGATTTGCATTTTCGAACGCAAACTTCACCAGGTCCACAGCCTCGTCCAAATTCATTAAAAACCGTGTCATTTCCGGGTTCGTTACGGTAATCGGATTACCTGCCTTGATTTGGTCTACAAAAAGAGGAATTACAGATCCTCTGCTGCACATTACATTCCCGTATCTTGTAGCGCAAATAACTGTATTCCCTCTTTCGGCTGCAACTCTGGCATTGGCACTCACT
>Ga0137306_102625_pt1 | contig 14701 bp, 19 predicted proteins | sample Inofroosms_March_FD_97187 | JGI IMG/M metagenome (GOLD analysis project Ga0137306, IMG submission 97187) | Mouse cecal microbial communities from Vienna, Austria - N-Acetylneuraminic and N-Acetylglucosamine D2O microcosms_March | ecosystem: Host-associated > Mammals > Digestive system > Large...
GAGAAAAGAAAACAGGACACAAGAGGAGAAATTTAATGTCTGCAGGATGGAAATTTCCGGCAAATAATTATGGAATTATCAATGGCATTGGAGAAGCCGGTATTGAAACATTTAAAGGAACGCCCTGTAAATCTCTGGCGCGGGAAATATGCCAGAATTCTCTGGACGCCAGAATATGCCAGGATAAACCTGTAATAATTGAATTTTCTCTCAGGCAGATTGACAGTGAGCTGATTCCGGATTTTTCAACATTAAAGGAAGCTGTTAAATCATGCCTTAATTTCTGGGAGAAACAGAAGAATAAGAAGACAGTTGATTTTTTTAAAAAGGCGGCTGAAATTTCAGAGCAAAAACAGATGTCACTGCTCAGAATCAGTGATTTTAATACCACAGGCCTGACTGGTTCCGATAAAGAATATAATACCCCATGGCAGAATCTGGTAAAGGCTTCCGGTGTATCTGATAAAAGCGGGAGTTCCGGCGGAAGTTTTGGTATTGGAAAATCCGCACCCTTTGCCTGCTCTGATTTGCGTACGGTATTTTATTCTACATATGACGAAAACGGTCTGAAAGCTACCCAGGGCATTGCAAGGCTTGTTTCCTTTGTTTTAAACAGTGAAGATTCCGAAGACGGTGAGGAAATCATAAGTACAGGAATTGGATATTACGGTGAGACAGAGCGGAATCAGGCCATTCGGGAATGCTGGTCTTTGGATGAAACATTTCACAGAACAAAAGCTGGCACAGATGTATTTATACCAGGATTTACAGAAAGGCCTGAATGGGAGATTGAAATTATCATTTCCATACTGGAAGATTTTCTGGTATCGGTTTATCTGGGTTTTCTGGAAGTAAGAGTGGAAAATACGGTTATTTCCAGAACAACTCTTCCTGAAATTATGGAAGAATATAAAGAAAGTGCAGTGAAGGCTTACAATTATTATCAGACGCTGATTTCTCCGGAAGCCCATGTTATGACGGAAAATTATGAAGGACTGGGTGATGTGGAACTACATATACTGATTCAGAACGGATTACACAGACGTGTACTGATGAGCCGAATGAACGGTATGAAAGTGTTTGACCAGAAAAATTTTCCCAGTGCCATTCAGTTTGCAGGAATATGTATTTTGAAAGATGTAGCCATCAATTCTTATTTTCGTGAGATGGAAAATCCCCGGCATGATGCATGGGAACCGGAACGTCATAAAAGACCGGCAGAGGCGAAAAGGCTGAAGCAGGGTCTGTTTCGTTATATCAAAGAAAATATTCTGGCGTTTGGACGTAAAACAACGGTTGCGGAAGTGGATGCGGAAGGTATGGGCGAATATCTGCCTGATGATGCGATTAATGATGAAGAAAAAAATAAGTATGAGAGCATTGCCGACGTTACAAAAAATGTTGAAATAGAAATCTCTGATTTAAAAAAATGTCAGAAGGGTTCAGAGAGAACACTGCATGGAAATGATACGGACATGGAAAATGCTCAGGGAATTCCTGACGAAGAAGGATTTGGCGACAGGGGCAGCAGGGATTTTGGCGATGATGAGAGCCGTCAGTCAGAAAATGGTTCGGGGTTTGGAAGGAATGAAGGAAATAATTCGGGAATTAGCGGCACAGGAAACAACCGATATGATACAGGTATTGATGGAAAACCTTCCCGGCAAATCAGAAAAAAATTTGAAATCAGAACCATGGAAGTCCGTTTAATTCTTCTGGATGGAAAAAATAACCGTTACTGTCTGTTTTTCATTCCGGAAGAAACTTCCGGAGAAGGGTATCTGCAGTTTAAACTTTCCGGAGAACAGAACAACATGATTGTGAATGTAAGTAATGCGTCCAATCTGATAACAGGAGATTTGCTGAAAACATCCGGAAATCTGATTTATCTGGAGCATATTGTTGCAAAAAATAAAATGTCTGTTGAATTTAATGTAGATTATGGGGAAAACAGTTCCATGGAGGTAAATTTATATGGATATAAGATATAAACTTTATCCGTATCCTGTTTTAAGTTCCGGTACCGACGATTATCTGAACAGTTCGTTTCAGTTTCAGGCAGATGTGGAAAAGGGTATCCGCGAGTTGAAATTTACCTTTACCATGGAACTCCGTAATGAGGGACTCAATAAAAAAATAAAAGAAGGAATGGCTGAATTTTTAATACATATTGAATGTCCCCAGACCTGCTATCGAAATGTTGTGACAGCAGATGAGCCTGTATTTACCAGGAGGATTCAGGAAAAATTTCTGAACGGAAAAGTTTCCATGTGTGCTTTTGTGGTGGCTCGAAAAGATATTTCAGAATATTCCAATGCGGATTTTAATCCGGATTATGGCAGTATTACATTTTCCATTGACAGAGGAAGCATTCTGGCCGTGGGAGGCCAATATGATTTTACCGTAATAAAAGATACGGAAGAACTGGCAAAAATCCCGTCTGTATTTACCATATGCAAATATGCCGCCGATACGGATGAGAATATGAAAATTGACATGGATGGAGAAAAAATAGTAATTGCACTGTCAGACAGCAGCTTTCAAAATTACAGAATGCTGGCAAATATGCCTGCTTTGCTGCCTGTATTTCACGCCATGATTATTGTTCCGGCCCTTATCTTCGTATTTGAAACCATGCGGCGGGAAGGGACAGAAGAATATGAAACCAGAAGATGGTACATGGCAGTCAGAAAAACACTGGCAAAATACAATATCCTTTTTAATCATGATACTTTATGTGATATTCCATCTTACGTTCTGGCGCAGAAATTGCTGGATTTGCCCATAGACAGAGCATTGCAGGCAATTACCATGCTGGATGACAGTGAGGAGGAGTAGGATGATAATACATTTTATAAAAGAGGATGCTCTTTCCGCATTAAAAATGAATGTAAAAGGGAATATTAAATTATATGAACTTTCCACAAACAGATGGATTTACGATTATTTTGACGGAGAAAATCCTTTTGCTGAATATAAACTGCAGGTGCCTGATTTTCAGTTCTGCAATAATAAAAATGATGTGGAAAATGCAATCCGCCTTTATACTGCCATGAAGGATCTGACTGATACGCAGGCGTCTGACGAACGCTTGTGGGCAGGCCTGTGCCATAGTGATTTCTGGGAATTTTTGCATGAGCGATGGAAAGAGGATAAAATCAGAACAAATCCGGAATCTATTGTTCTGGGACGTTATTTTCTGAATACAAAAAACGGTGTTCGGAGAGCATTATTTGGAAATACATTATCCCGCCTGTGGTGGCTCGGAAGACTTACTTACGATGAAAAAAGAAAAGATCCTTTTGAATTGACCCGGTACTGGGAAAAGGATTTCTCCACAAAATTTTTTATTCTGTTTTCCAGTAATTTTATGGGAAACAGAGAAATTACAAAAGGGCTTATTTCAGCCCTTATGGCTCTGGAAAAAGAAGATTTTACGGTGGGAGCCAGAAAACGTGATATTTATTATCAGGCCAGCCAGTATCTGAACATATACGGCGGTACACATATTCTGGATTATTATACAGCCGAAGAAATTAAAGAAAAAATATTACGGTATATGCGGGGACTGGCAGGAAAAAGACGGTAACAGTTCAGCTTGCGCCATTTGCAAAGGTACCTTTTCATGCCGGCATGATTCGCACAGAATACAGACTATGGCTGAACAGTAACGAACTGTTACGTTAATTGATAAAGTATGGGGAAGAAGGTTTGCAAAGCATTAAAATGTATGTTATAATACCAGAAGATTATCACGTGTCGAATGAGCACGATTTATCATACTATGTCAGTGATTTGGGAATTTCATTTGTACGGCGGAGGAGAATAAATGGAAAATGACAGCTCACGAAAGATAAAAGTACAGGCCATATCGGTTATAACATTATTTGTATTTTTATTTGATATTTATGTTATCGTTAATATGCAGAATAATTATCAGGTTCTTGGAATTGCTGCTCTCGTAACCTTAATCTGCGTCAGCCTGACAATCAGCAGATGGCTGAAGCTGGGAGAAAAAGAAAGTCAGCGCTCGGAAGAACAGTATGTGGATATCATGAAAGCGGAAAAATCCACACATCTGGTTTCACAGAAAAAATTTCAGGAGCTGGATGAAAAACTGAATTTTATCGGTCAGAAAATTATGCCTCTGGAAAAGGCAAATTCTGTAAATCAGAAAAAGATTGCAAATATGCTGGAATCTCTGATGGACGGCCAGAAAAAAGTTGCAAAGATAACAATCAGCCGCAGTAAGGAAAATGCCAATGCACTGATGAATTCCAACGATCAGATGATAAAACAGATGGAAGAATTTCAACAGTCCATTTATGGTATGAAAGATGAAGTTTCATCAAGACAGGATGCAATTTTGTCAAAACAGGATGAAGTTTTGTCAAAACAGGATGCGATTTTATCGAAGCAGGATGAGGCTTTATCGAAACAGGATGAGTCTTTGTCAAAACAGGATGAAATTTATCAGAAAAAGCTGCAGAGAATGGATGATGAACAGAAGGAATTAATAGAAAAAATCCAGCAGTCTTCCAGTCTTATAAAAGATATTATTGATGTAATACCGGAGAAAATTGACCAGATTCCCCAGTCTGTGATGGACCAGGTTTCTACTCTGAAAGAAACTTCGTATGCTGTACCGATACCGGAACCAGAGCCGGAACCGATAATACTGGAGGAGCTGATACCGGAACCAGAGCCGGAACCGACAATATTGGAAGAAGCGATACCAGAACCGGAACTGGTAATACTGGAAGAACCCATGCCAGAACCGGAACCAGTAATACTGGAAGAAGCGACACCGGAACCGGTAATACTGGAGGAACCAATAGTGGAATCTGAACCGGTTGCAGCAGAGCCGGAACCAGTGGCGGAAGAACCGGTGATAGAAGAAGCGGTTGAAATGCCGGAACCGGAGCCGGAATCTGTGGTGGAAGAACCGGTGATAGAAGAAGCAGTTGAAATGCCGGAACCGGAGCCGGTAATACTGGAAGAATCCATGCCGGAACCAGAACCGGAACTGATTTCAATGCCGGAATCAGCAGTAATGGAAGAATCCATGCCGGAGTCAGAATTAATAGCGGAGCCTTTAGCAGAGGAAGCGCTGATAACGGAGACAGAACCGGAACCGATAATACTGGAAGAATCCATGCCGGAACCGGAGCCGGAACCGATAATACTGAAAGAACCTGTATCTGAACCAGTTATGGAACCGGAGCCAGTGATAGCAGAACCAGCCGAACCGGAACCAGTGATAGAAGAAGCGGTTGAAATGCCGGAACCGGAGCCGGTAATACTGGAAGAACCCATGCCGGAACCGATAATACTGGAAGAACCCATGCCGGAACCGATAATACTGGAAGAACCTGTATCTGAACCAGTTATAGAACTGGAGCCTGTAATAGCAGAAACAGCCGAACCGGAACCAGTGATAGAAGAAGCGGTTGAAATGCCGGAACCGGAGCCGGTAATACTGGAAGAACCAATAGTGGAATCTGAACCGGTTGTAGCAGAGCCGGAACCAGTGATAGAAGAAGCGGTTGAAATGCCGGAACCGGAGCCGGTAATACTGGAAGAACCCATGCCGGAACCAGAACCAATAGTGATTCCGGAAATCAGCAATATGATGACGCCGGAAGATATTGCGGCTTTACTGGCAAGCGCTGATGAAGAACCCATAGAGGAATCAGAGCCAATTCCGGAGCCAATCATTGAACCATTGGTAATGCCGGAACTGAATACAGCACCGAAAATAGTACCAGTTCCGGAGCCAGGCGCATCAGCCGGTATCCTGAGACCGGAGGAAATCGCAGCATTGATTGCGAATGCCGCAACAGAAGAACTGCCGGATACAACTGCAGGAATTGTGGAGGATATAAAACCTCCTCTGCCGGATTTATCTGACCCAAACAGAGCAATGAGTCCGGAAGACATTGCAGCATTAATTGCAAATATGTAAAGAACAGGAACCTCGTTTCAAAATACGAGGTTCTTTTTTATTCTCAAATTTCTATCAAATTTCATAATTATAATGAGACACAATATCAGATGATAGAAAGGCGGTAACAGAAATTGGACAAAAGATGTGTGATTTGCGGACTTCCGGAACATTACAGGAAAATTAAATTTGACGAAAAAGGGGTATGCAATTATTGTAATTTTTATCAGGAAAACAGGGATTTTCTGGAAGATTCCAGGAAGCTGGAGGAAATTTTCCGTGAAAAAGCAGAACATGCAAAACGGAGGGCAAAAGAAAATGGCAGTAAGTATGACTGTCTGGTAGGATTCAGCGGAGGAAAAGACAGTACATATGTGATTCACCAGTTGAAGAAAAAATATGGTATGCGGGTACTGGCTTTTACGTTTCAAAATGGTTTTTCTACGGAATACGGAAGAAAGAATATTGAAAATGCCCTGCAGAAAATGCCGGTAGACCACATTACATTTTCCATGGGCGATGAGGAACTGAGAAAAACATACAGTCTCTGTGTAAAATTTCTCCATAATTTCTGTTCTGTCTGTTTTCATTATATGCATTATTACAGCTATCTGCTTGCAGGACAGTATGGAATTCCTCTGATAGTAAACGGACGTACCAGAGGGCAGATTTTACAGACAGCGCTGAAAAAAAAGCATCTGGAGCCCTTTGAAACCTCTCATTCCCTTCTGGATTTTGAGTATCAGATGTTCCATGGGCTGGAAAAAAAACTTCGGAAAACCGGTAAAACAGATTATCTGGATGATATTGAAGTGGAAGCCTTGTCATATTTCGCTTATCATGATATAAAAGAAGAAGAGGTAATACGCACACTGGAAAAAAGCATTGGATGGACAAGACCGGAAAAGAAAGCAGGCAGTCATCCTGACTGTTTTGCTCATGCAATGGCAGAATATATGAGTATTAAAAAGCGGGGCCTGCCCATTCGCCAGGGAGAGCTTTCGGTAGAGGTACGGAGAGGAAAGCTGACTCTGGAAGAAATGGACAGGATTCTGGAGCGTGACATGAAGCATTATACAACCATATCGAAACAGGAAAAACGAAGATTTGAGGACAGAATACAGATTAAGGAAAAATGAAAAAAACAAGTATTTTAGTCATTGAGGATGAGAAAAAATTATTAAAGGCATTGACAGATTTTTTCACCATACATGAATATCAGGTTTACACAGCGGAAAACGGCCTGGAGGGAATACAGCAGTTTAAGGTGCACAGTGAGGAAATAAGCTGTGTGCTGCTGGATATTATGCTGCCATTTATGGACGGCAATGAAGTGTTAAAGCAGATTCGTGTATTTTCCAATGTTCCGGTAATTATGCTGACTGCCAAAGAGGAAGTGGAAGATCAGCTGGAAAGCCTTTCTCACGGAGCAGATAATTATATTGTAAAACCATATTCCCTGGCTGTGGTGAAAATGCATGTGGAAGCGCTGATAAAACGTTTCCGGCAGGAAGAAGAGTTTCTGACAGCAGGAAATATACGGATAGAAATTGCAGCTCATAAGCTGTATGTGAATGATATATTCGTAGAAACAACACCGAAAGAATTTGAGCTGATGTTGTTTTTCATGAAAAATGAAGGAGTTGTTCTGACAAGAGACCATATTCTTGACAGCATCTGGGGATATCATTATGTGGGAGATACCAGAACCATTGATACCATTGTCAAACAGCTTCGGAAAAAACTGGGAAATATATCCTGTATCCGAACCGTATACGGAGTGGGATATTGCTTTGAGGGTAAAGGGAATGGAACGGAAACTTAATACAGATATTTTTTTACTGCAATGCCTGTTCCTTCTGGCAGTTACAGGAATCAGCGTCCTGCTGTATACGATTTTTATGCCTGTTTATTATGAGCGTGTGAAAGACAGGCAGATTATACAGGCATATCATGATATTGGAGAACTGGTTTTGTCAGAGCTGGAAGAAAAAGATTATGTGATGTTTGCAAATTATGAGAATGAAAATTTAAATTTTTTTATTGCAGATGAAAATATGAAACCTGTTTATGTTACGAAATCAAATGACAGCGAAGCCAACGCCATCAATCGAAATATTACCAGAAAGATAAATTCTTTTTCCAGAGAACCGGAGATTATCCGTAACAGCGGAAAATTACTGGAGACAGCCAGATATCGGGGAATTATGACTCAGAATGAAACAGATTATTATATTGTAATCAAAGATATTGCCGCAGGAAGGAAAAGTATTACCATGGCGGAAAAATTTTATCTGGTAATGTTTCTGCTGCTGATGATACCGGGAAGCATTTTTGTGGTATTTTTCTGGAAACGAAGGTTAAATCCTCTGGAACAGTTGGTTTTTACTGCAGAACAGACAGCAAATGGTAATTTTTCCGGGCAGGTACAGGAACAGGGGCGGTACGAAGAACTGAATCGTCTTTCTGCCAGTGTAAATAAAATGTCCCGGCAGCTTCAGGAACAGACTGGCCGCCTGGAAGAGAATAAAAAGCAGATGCTTCATCATAATGTGCGTCAGGATCAGATGGAAAAAAGGCGTAAGGAACTGATTGCCAATATATCTCATGAACTGAAGACTCCTCTGGCAGTCATTGCAAGTCAGGCAGAAATGCTGGAATATGCGCAGGATGACCGGGAATATTATATTTCTTCTATTCAGGAAGAAGTGACGAAAATGTCCGATATGGTCAGCCGGCTTCTGAATCATTCTGTTCTGGAACATCAGATGGAAAATATGATTCAGAAAACCTTCGACATGAAAGAAGTGATGGATTACATTATTGTAAAATATGAAGGAATGATTAAAAAGAAAAGAATACGTATGGAAACCTTTTTGTCTGAGACATGTTATGTGGAAGGGGACCGGGAATATATTGAGCAGATTGTAAATAATTATATGACAAATGCACTGGAACATACTGATATCGGCGGAAATATCCGTATGACGTTAAAAAAACAGGAACATACGGTACGTGTAAGTGTTTATAATGAAGGAAGCCAGATTCCAGCGGAAGATATGGAAAAAATATGGAGCGGTTTTTACCGAAATCAGCAGGAACCCAGGTATGAAAAAAACGGATTTTCCCATGCAGGTCTTGGACTGTATATTGTGCAGAGCATAGTTACCATGCACAATGGAAATTACGGTGTGGAAAATCTTCCGTCCGGTGTGGAATTCTGGTTTACTCTGCCGGAAGCCTCTGCCCTTACGGAATGATAATCTGATATATGCATATAATAAAAGAAAAATGGAGTATGCCATTTTGAAACGAAAAAAAAGTATGAAACAGAAAATAGCAGAAATGGCCTATAAAAAACCGGAGCTTGCAAAAAAGATAACGGTTATGGAAAAATCCATGAAAGAGGTAAGCAAAATTTTAAATGACGGGAAATAAATTTTTGCATATGCTGTAATACTGTCGGACAAAAAGATATGAGTGTGGCATGAAATCAAAGGAAGAAAGGGCTATCTATTATCCAGGGTATGATAACGAAGTATTTATGTAGGGTGACGAAGTGAGCCTGTCCAATTTTGTTCTCAGCAGCCGCAATCTTTTTTTCAATTCCGGCAAAGCGTTTCCTGTCTTTTTTAATTTGAGATTGCAGACTGCTTTTGTATTCGGCGCTACTGCCACGCTTTGCCCCTTTTATCAAATACAGGCTGATTGTTTTATCTCCCAAAGAGGAGAATATATTAAAATCGAGTGACCCCTGCCCGATGCAGCCGGCAGAAGAAACAAACAAGCCGGCAGACGAGACAGGGGCGTTACCTTGTTTTCAAGTTCGGAAAGTGATAATATCGGTTCGAAACTTACTTCCTTGCCGGAGCACCGCCGCCCCGCATACCTGCGGCAACCCTGATGGTGGAGAAGTCCGCCCTGTTAAATTTACGGACACACAGCACAAAGAAAAAGGCGCCAATCAAAACGGTAATAGCCAGTCCCATCAGCGGTGTGATGATAAATCAGCAAATGGAGAACGCCATACCCTGTTCAACCAATTCTTCTGTGGTCAGCGTGTGGGCCCCCAAAGCGATATACTGGAAATCAGATAGTTCATGGATGCGTCAAGGCCGCTCATGGTAGATTTCATCAGAAATGAAAACATCACCAGCATAAACATGGACATAAAGAGCGAGCCCAGCACCCGTCCTTTGCTTCTGATATAATTTAGCAGATTTCTTTGTACGATAGCTGTAATTGGGTTCATTCTCGAATCTCCTTTCCCGTAATTGCCAGGAACACTTCGTTCAGCGTTCCGTTTTTTACTTCAAAATCTGTAAATTCGCCCTTGTGAGCCGACAAAATTTCCAGGGCGGCAGGGGCTTTCTTAGTATGGAACATCAGTTTATTCCCATTTTTTCGATAGGAAACTTCTCGTTTACGCAATGTTGCTTCCAACGGTTCGGTCTGTGTGCAGACAACATCAGTTTCCGTGCCTGTATATTGGTGTTTTAAGTTCTCCGGCGTATCGTGGGCAACGATTTTTCAGTGATCCATAATGACGATTTTTGAGCAGACCTCCGCCTCGTCCAGATAGTGGGTGGTAAGGAAGATCGTCATATTTTTCTGCTTTTGAAGCCGCTGGATATATTCCCACACATTGGCCCTGGTCTGTGGATCCAGACCGGTGGTGGGTTCGTCCAGAAATAAAACTCTGGGGTCATGTACCAGCCCTCTGGCAATCTCAGCTCTTCGTTTCATACCGCCGGACAGACTGCCTACTGCCGCCCGTCCCCATTCCGTAAGTTCCACAAGCTCAAGGGCGAAGCTGATGCGATCCCGCACCTCGTTTTTCGGTACCCTGTAAAAACTGCAATGGTATTTCAGGTTTTCTTCCACTGTCATTTGAGCATCGAGAGTGGAGTCCTGAAAAACAATCCCTATGTCTTTGCGCACTAAACTGCGTTCTTCACGAACATCATGGCCATTGATTATCAGAGTGCCCTTTGTTTTGTCAAGAATCGTACACAGGGTATTGATCGTTGTGCTTTTGCCTGCCCCATTGGGACCGAGGAAAGCAAAAATACTGCCTTCGTCTACGGTGAAGGAAATGTCGTCCACCGCTGTAAAATCTCCGTACTTTTTAGAAAAATGCTCCACTTGTATGATTGGGTTCATATTGTTACCTCCTGAAAAATAAAGTCCTATGCGAATTGCTCGCATAGGACTTATCTCTATAGTAATTTATAGCGCCTCAGATATTTTGTTGTTCAATTCTGTGTTTTTACAAAGACCGTCACCTCCAAATATCGCCCAGTTCTATCAGTTTGGCCTGTATGCGGACATAGGCTTTTGCATCCTCTTCCCCTAAAGCCTCCAGCATTTTTGCCACCGAATGAATCATACCGGTTCGGCGTTTTTCGACCAGGGCTATGCCTTTCTCCGTCAGGCAGACAATGACCTGTCGGCTGTCTGAGGGGTCAGGAGTTCGTGTAATCATATCCTGTCCCTCTAAAGATTTCAGCATGGCCGCGACTCTTGCCGTGGTGAGCATAAGCGCCTTACTTATGTCTTTAGGATATGCCTGATTTCCGTTTGCCGCCAGATAATTTAACGCTAAGATCTCGCCCCTTGCTATTTGGGACATGGTTCGCTCCATCTTAATTTGCGGTGCGGAGGCACGCATATCAATAAGTTGTATCGCTAATTCAACGTAGTCCATATGTTTCCTGTACCTTTCAATATTACTAATTCTGTTAGATATTAAAACACAAATTGTCTTCACTGTCAATAGGGTTAGAAAAAATTTCATGGAAAATTTCAATGGAAAATTTCAATGTAAAGATTTTCATTACAGACAAATGCCCGCTTGCGGGTGCTTTGCCATCTGATTAACCAATCGAAGAACATTTTCTCTGCCTGCTCGCCAGTATCGGTAAGGTAAATGTTCAGCTTAAGATTTGTGACCAGGGTAGTTATGTTGTTCATCATATTGCCTGCATAATTTCAGCTTCAAGTTCCCTGAGTTCGTCCATAGATAAAGACGGTATATAACGTGCAATTTTTTCAAGTGACAATTCTCCGTCCTTAATCATTCTTTCTGCTGTTTCTATGTCTGCGTCATGCCTTTCACTTTCAATAAAGGATTGTAGTATCTGTTCTTCATCAAACAAACTCATATAGTTTATATTGCGGGTATTGCAGTATTTGTTATATCCGGAGAAAATGTATTGTTGTTAATCACCATATCAGAAACGATAGTCGAAGTGATTTCCGGGTTGTTTTTCTGGCTTTATGGATATTAAAATGGGTGAGGATAAGCATGATAATACATATGGCATATTATCTGCTGAATTTTGGAGGATGCCAGGGCATACCAATGCCAGGAGAGGGAGGTAGAAGAGGAATATGGGGAAGGTTAGAGGAAAATCAGGGGAATAGTATGCAAGGGGCAGAGGTTGAAATTGTACAGGTAACATAAAAGACATATGCAGCAGGGCATATGCCTTTTCTTCATGACTATAACCCGAACAGATCCGCATGGGTTCCGGTTCGGTCGAGATATAATTCGTTTTCGTTTACCCGGTATATAAGCAACCAATCAGGGGAAATGTGGCACTCCCGCCGTCCGATATAATTTCCCTTTAAAGAATGGTCTTTATTTTTCGGAGGAAGTTGTGCCGGTATTCGTAATGTGTCCACGATGACATTTAGCAGACCGATATTGTAGTTGCGCTTTTTGCATACCTTTAAGTCACGTTTGAATTGTGATGTCATATTGAGTTTTAACATTGCTTATTCCTCAAGAATCTGGGTAAACAATTCCTCTGTTGAACCCTCAAAGTGCTGCCCATTTCCGGTTCTTATCATTTCATCTGTTTCAGCCATTGCTGCGATTGTTTCAGCATTTGGCTTGAAATCTGGATGTATGTCAAGCCCGGACATTTCCCCCAGTCCTTCAAGCATATTGATAACGAAAATCATTTTATCGTCTGGCAGGTGGTCAATCATATTTTTGGCAATTTCCTGATAGCTCATAATATACACTTCCTTTCTTTGCATGGCTTATTTGTGGATAATGTTTTAAGAGATGCTTAAGAGGGACAAACTGCGCCAAAAATTTTCAGGTATCTTAAAGCACCTAATCTGCAATTTCAAAGAAAATCAACAGAAGCAGTTTGCGCCCATTACATTCAGGGAAATATTGCAAATAAGTTAAATTTTTTTAAAAAGATTTTTTGTATAAGATTTCAGGCATTTTATATTGTTTATCATGTTACCTGCATAATCTCAGCTTCAAGTTCCCTGAGTTCGTCCATAGATAAAGATGGTATATAACGTGCAATTTTTTCCAGTGAGAGTTCCCCGTCCTTAATCATTCTTTCTGCTGTTTCTCTTGCTTCATCATGTATTTCACTCTCAATAAACGACTTCAAAATCTCTTCTTCATCAAACAAACTCATCATAATCGTCACAACCCCCTTTTCTCTCTCAAGCAAATATTCATTTAAAACATTCCTGTCTTTACATATGTGAATTGTTTCTGATATTGCCTTTTGTGTCAATCCAGGCTGTTTTGTCTGTCCATGTAGACTGTGCTTCTACAAGTATCATCAGCTTATTGTTGACGATAAAGCCTGAATCATTATACAAATTGTCAGTCAGTACATTTTCTATTGTTATATCGGTCAATGAATCTTCTGTTGCTGTGATATCTTCCGGATGGAGTATTTGATACAGCTTTAAGAGATAACACTCAGTCTGATAAATTTGTGGAAAATGAAATAATAAAACTTAATTCTGTTATATCACAATTATACTGAAAAATTTTTATGTTTACAATGAAAACTTTTTGCCCGAAATCCCGCTAAAATTTTAAGCACATAAAAATTTATCTTTCTGAAATAATTGTTTTTCAGTAAAGTATATGCCTGAACTTTTGATTTTCAAAGAAAAAGAAACACAGTTTATCGTGAAATTTTTTATAGATGGTTTTTTTTACGGGATTTCGGGCAGTTCCTGTTTACAGGATGATGCTGTCTGTGTATCTGATAATGGTAATCAGGTGGTTTTTATTCATTGACTGCTGAGAATATCTGGATATGATTTCTTCCTGTCCCTGTTCTTTTTCTACAGACAGGATTTTTTCAGCAAGTTTTGGAATAAGCCATCCATGGTTACTGGAAATAATATTCCTGATTTTGTCAGATGATTCTGCACTTTTTGTCCATACTACATTTTCAATTTCCAATACACGAACCAGAAAGCCTGAGTTTTCATCTGCCATATCAGGGAGGCTTTTTTCACTTGTAGTAACGATTGCAGTACTGAACCAGGATGCGTCTTCTTTATCCAGATTTTTTGTAAGACGTTCCTTTTCTTTCCCACTGGATATATTGTATAAAAAACTTGTGGGATTGTACCGGCATAAAGAACTTTCATCTATCAGAACCGGGTAGCTGGATGGAATACTGGCTAAAATTGCATTTTGCGTGTCAGAAAAATTCAGTCCATTTTTATATTTTCCCGTCTTTCCGATTTTTAATTTGCCGTCATATCTGGAATCTGCTCCGATAGCATTTTTGCCAGAAATACTATTTTTCCATCATATGTGGAAAATCCGAGTTTTTTATGTTCTAATCTGTATGGCGCATTTGGTTCCTGATTCATTATGCTTGTAATTAATGCTCTGGCATCCTGTTTTAAAACCTGAACACCAAAAGATAGAAGGGACATAATGCCTGTTTCGGTCAAGTCCTTTCTGGGAAATGT
>Ga0137306_102628_pt1 | contig 14691 bp, 13 predicted proteins | sample Inofroosms_March_FD_97187 | JGI IMG/M metagenome (GOLD analysis project Ga0137306, IMG submission 97187) | Mouse cecal microbial communities from Vienna, Austria - N-Acetylneuraminic and N-Acetylglucosamine D2O microcosms_March | ecosystem: Host-associated > Mammals > Digestive system > Large...
CGGCGGATGCGGCAATGGCTGCGGCAGAATGAATGACGGCTGCGGATGCGGATGCTAATCTAACACGGTATCCTCTTGCGGAACGGCTGCCGGATGCAGCTTTTCCGTATCGTAAAATATTTCCCTCCCCGGTACCCTCCTTCGTACCGGGGAATTTTTTTATACTGACAGAAGATTTTTTTGCCGCCTCGGCGCCCTGCTCCCGCTCTGTTTCCGTTTTTTATGCGGGCGCCTGCCCTTCATGTCCTGTTTTTTGTTTTCTCCCGGGTATGCTCCCGCCTTTCCTGGCTGTCCTTCTTGGAAAGACAGTCCTCCATGCCCTGGCCCATCCGTTTTCTGCGCATGCAGCCTTCGTCAATCTCGTAGACCGCGTTTCCGTCAATAATCAGTTTCGGCCTCATGGATTCTCCTCCTGGCGTTCATTCCCTATTATTGTATGATCCCCATGCATAAAAAGGAACACCGCCGCGGCACACAGTCCTGTGAACAATGACCGAACCGTAACATAATTCCACATTTTCCTTCATATACATATTCGTAAAGAAATTCCCGTGATACATCCCTGTTCAGGAGCGCTTATGGAAAAAAAACCGTCCACACCCATGACGCCGTTCGACGAATGGACCGTCCCGAGAGAACTTCATATCCTGAAACTGCTTATTCCGTACACTCCTGCCGCCTCACAGCAGACATTGGGGATTCTGGTCAAAATCATGGAGCTGCAGCATACGTTTCAATATTTTCAGCAGCAAAAAAATGCCCTGCACAGCCAGGAAGCTTCCGCCGGTTTTTCTTCCCCCCTGGATATGCTGGAAGAAATCGCCCCCTATCTCCCGCCTGAGCAGGCGGAAATGCTGGGAACCTTCCGCAATATGATGAATATAATGGATATGGTACAAATGATGCAGGAATTTTCCGGCGGCATGGAAACGGATTTCGACCCATCCGGCAGCCCGGACAGCGAAGCTTCCTTCGGAAGCGGCGCCGGATGCCGGGAAGGGGAACCGTCCTTTGGCATGTTCGGCGGCGGATTCGATCCCATGCAGCTTATGATGGGAATGCTCTCCCCGGAACAGCAGGAAATGTTCCAAATGTACCAGACCATGTTCTCCCAGCCTGAGGAACCGGCTGCAGCAGAAGCGAAGGAACAGGACTCCTCTTCCTTCTCCCGGTTCGAAAAATATGCTGCGGATACATTTGAAGAAACGGCCCGGGAGCAGCCAGAAGAATGGATGCAGGATGATCTGCAGATGCAAGATATAGAAAGGATGGATACAAACTATGAATGAATGGATGAACAACCCCCTGTTACATGATATTGACCCGGTCAAGCTGGACTTGATCCAGAAGGCGGCCGCCCAGGTTTCCGGAAAATCCGGGAAGGAGCTTGCCCCCGTCATGCTGGCCCTGATCACCAGCGCCAACCGGCAGAAGATCCAGTTTTCCCAGGAGGAGATCAGCCTGATCCTGGGGATCCTCAAAGAAGGAAAATCAAAAGAAGAACAGGCCCAGATCGACCGGACAATCCAGATGGTCACCTCCCTGATCCAAAAGAATACGAAATGAAGCCTGGTTTTTCCAAGCCCGACGGTATATAATGGAATGCAGCCGATGTGCCGCGGACAAAACGCGTTTCTGCCCTCAGGCGCACCGGCCAAAACCGCTTGGAATAAAAGGAGGACCGATACCATGAAGAACATCCGACTGACCCTGGAATACGACGGGACCCGCTATCAGGGCTGGCAGCATCCGGGAATTAAAACGCCTTCCGATACCATTTCCGGCAGGATCAAAAGCACCCTCTGCCGGATGACCGGAGAAGAGATTGAGCTTTTCTGCGCCGCGCGCACGGAGCCGGGCGTCCATGCCTCCTGCCAGACCGCAGGCTTTTTGACGTCCTCCCCTCTCTCCCCGCAGGAGATCGGGCGTATGCTGAATCAATACCTTCCCCAGGATATCGCCGTCCTCCGGGCAGAGGAGGCTCCAGAGCGTTTCCACGCTTCCCTGAACTGCCTTTCTCAAACCTACACATACCGGGTCTGTACCGGAACCGTACCGGACGTATTCCGCAGAAAATATATGTACCATCTCCCCCGGACCCTGGACATCCCCGCCATGCAAAAGGCGGCTTCCAGTCTCCTCGGAACCCATGATTTCCGCTGCTTCTCTTCCGGAAAAACGAAGAAACGCAGTGAACGGGAAATCCGGCGCGCAGAGATCATCTCTCCAGGGGAGGGGGAACTCTGCATCGTCCTGGAAGCTTCCTCCTTCCTCCGCCAGATGCCCCGGCTGATCGCGGGCACCCTGCTGGAGACCGGGCTTGGCCTAAAAAAGGCCGAATGTATCCCCGCCATTTTATCCGGCCAGGAGCCGGCCGGAGCGCCTGCCCCCGCGCGGGGACTCTGCCTGACCGGCACCCGCTATGCCTGAGCCCTTATATTCCATGGTCAGGTCATCTGCAGCACCCACACGCTTTGTACTTGTCAGATCATCCATGCCCGGGCCCCATGATAGGCAATGAAGCTCACAATCCACGCGGCGGCTGTCTGGAACAGCACAAACGCCGCCGTCAGTTTTTTGCTCTCCGTCTCCCTTCTGATGGCCGCGATGGCTGCCGTGCAGGGCACATACAGAAGGCAGAAGGTCATCAGGGCGCAGGCGTTGGGTATGCCAAACCCCATCTCCCCAAGCACACGCGCAAAGTCCGCCATCCCGCCGGCCGCGGTGATATTCTGAATCCCAAAGAGCACGCCGCAGCTCGATACCACCACTTCCTTCGCCGCGATTCCCGAGATCAGGGCTACGATGATCTGCCAGTACCCCAGTCCCACCGGCTCAAATACCGGCGCCGCCTGTCTGCCGATTGCAGCCCCGAAGCTCCGGCTCATATCCGTCACATAGCCCTCTGCTCCGAAATTCAGGATCAGCCACATCACAATGGATGCAAGGAAGATCACGGTTCCCGCCTTTGATAGATAGTCCTTCACCTTCTCCCGGACATACAGCATAATCGACTTGGCATCCGGCGCCTTATAGTCCGGCAGTTCGATCAGCAGCATATGGTCCGTCCCGCTGGAATCCAGTTTAAAAAGAACCCAGGCCGTGACGCCTGCCGTCAAGATCCCGGTCAGATACATGGAATAACACGCCGCCATGGCGTATTTTCCGAAAAACATGGAGGAAAACAATACATACACCGGAAGCCTGGCGCTGCAGGACATAAAGGGCGTGATCAATATGGTCTTCAGCCTGTCCCTCCGATTCTCCAGCGTCCGCGAGGCCATAATGGCAGGAACCGAGCAGCCGAATCCCAAAAGCAGCGGAAGAAACGCCTTTCCGGAGAGCCCCACCCGGCTCATCAGGTCGTCCATGACAAACGCGGCTCTCGCCATATATCCGCTGTCTTCAAGATACCCAAGGGCAAGGAAGAGGATAAAAATGTTGGGAAGAAAGGTCAGAATCCCTCCCACACCGGAAATGATCCCGTCCACGATCAGCGACTGCAGCATGGGACTGACCTTCCATGTCTCCAATAGAAACCCGGTCTCCCTCGAAACCAGCTCCAACGCCGTCTCAAAATATCCTTTCAGCCATCCGCCCACCGCAAAGGTGAGGAAAAATACCATTACCATGATCCCCAGAAAAATCGGAAGCCCCAGCCATTTTCCGGTCAGATATCTGTCCATCCGATCCGTCCGGTCCGGCTGTCCGTGCTCTGCTTCCGGCCCCGTTTTCGGCGCTGCTGCCATATCTTTTTCTCTTCCCTTCACAACCTGCAGCATGATATCCTCAATCACAGGGTAGTTCACCTCCGCCGATACGTTTTCCGCTCTCTGTGGGGCGTGGTTCTTTCTTACAGGCGGGGAAGGCGTCTCATATTCCTGATAGCAGGACATGGCATAGAACAGCATGTCCAGCCCTGTTCGCTCCCTTGCGGATATGGCGACGCAGGGAATCCCAAGCAGCCTTGACAGAAGCAGCAGGTCGATCTCCAGCCCCCGCTCTCTTACCAGGTCCATCATATTCAGCGCCAGCACCACCGGCTTTCCCAATTCCAGAAGCTGCAGCGTCAGATACAGGTTCCTCTCCAGGGAGGACGCATCCGCCACGTCCACCACCACATCCACCGCGCCACTTTGGAAAAATTCTTTTGACACCTGTTCCTCCATGGTATAGGAAGCCAGGCTGTAAACGCCCGGAAGGTCTGTCAGCCGAAACTCCCGCCCCTGCCAGGCCGCCTGCCCTTCTTTCTTTTCCACCGTCACGCCGGGCCAGTTGGCCACTTTTAAGTTGGCCCCGGTACAGGCGTTAAACAGGGTTGTCTTCCCGCAGTTCGGATTTCCGATCAGCCCCGCCCGGATCACTTTCTGTCCCGTCAAGCTGATTCCTCCCATCGCACCGGCTCCTTCCATCGCTCCGACTCCTCCCATCACGCTATTGCGCCGCCTCCCTGATCAGAATCCGGTCGGCGATCTTCCTGCCAAGTGCAAACCGGGTTCCCCGGAATTTGACGATCACGGCCCCCTCTTTCTGATTGTTCAGAATCTCGACCCTTGTCCCCTTTGTAAGCCCCAAAGCCCCCATCCGGCGCTCCAGCCCCGGCTCCAGATGCATGTTCTCCACCTCGTAGACATGGTGGTCCCTCCCCTCCTTGAGCCGCATCTTCATCCCTCCTCCGCTGAGATTTTCCGATCCTGCAGATCTCTTTCCTATATAAAATATATTTCCGAAATGAAAAAATATGAAAAAAAAATGTTACGGTTCACAGCTTTTATCTGGCTGTGAACCGCAACAAAAAATTGGTAACTTTTCCTGATATAATTTTTCCGGGCAATGCGAAAAGAACCGTCAGCTTTCCTCTGCCGTACGCCCGTACATCTTCGTCATCCGGTAGATTTCCTTTGTCAGAGCTTCCGTGATCTGGCCTTTTTTCAGTCTCCAAACCCAGTTGTTGCCCAGTGTGGACGGTATGTTGATCCTTGCCTTCTCGTCCAGGCAGAGGAAATCCTGGATCGGAATGATGCACAGATCCGCAACGCTTCCCATTGCCATGGCAATGAAATCCCAGGACAGTGTGTCTTCATCCAGCGCCGGCTTGCGCAGATATTCCTTCGCAAAATCTCTGCACGCCTTGTCCACGTTGTGATACCAGCCCCGCGTCGTGTCGTTGTCATGGGTCCCTGTATAAACCACACAGTTCGGGATATATGTATGTGGCAGATAATTCGCCGCCTCCCGGGAGTCAAACGCAAACTGGATCACCTTCATTCCCGGAAAACCGGTGTCCTTTAAAAGCTTAAGCACCGTATCCGTCAGATATCCCAGATCCTCGGCAATGATGTCCAGCTTTCCAAGCTTCTTCTCAATGGCCTGGAACAGCTCGATACCCGGTCCCGGCTTCCAGCAGCCGTTCACCGCCGTCTCGTCCCCGTAGGGGATGGTATAATATTCGTCAAATCCCCGGAAATGGTCGATCCGAACCTTGTCATAGAGCTTGAAGCTGTATGCGATCCGCTTCGCCCACCACTCATAGTCTGTTTTCTTATGGTAATCCCAGTCATACAGAGGATTGCCCCACAACTGCCCTGTTGCGGAAAATGCATCCGGCGGACAGCCGGCAACCGCGATGGGCAGGTTTTCCCCGTCGAACTGGAACAGCTCCGGATTGGCCCAGGTATCGGCGCTGTCAAACGCCACATAGATGGGAATGTCCCCGATGATCTGCACCCCCTGCCGGTTTGCATACGCATGCAGCTTCTTCCACTGGCGGTCAAACTCAAACTGCTGGAAGCGGTAAAAATCGATCTCTTCCTTCAGCTCTTCCTTTGCCTTCTCCAGCGCCTTCGGGTCACGGTCGCGGTATTCTTTGGGCCATTCGATCCAGCTCTTTCCGCCCTGCCAGTCCTTGATCGCCATATACAGGCAGTATTCCGTCAGCCAGTCCTTATTTGTTTCTAAAAATTCTCTGTATTCGTCGTTCTTCTTAAACCGGTGGAACGCTTTGCGCAGCACCTTGAACCGTCCGAAATACAGCGCCTCATAGTCAATTCGGTCCTTCTGGTCTCCAAAATTCTGGGACTTGCACTCCGCTTTGGTCAGAAGCCCTTCTTTTCTCAGTGTTTTCAGATCAATAAAATATGGATTCCCTGCAAATGTCGAAAAAGACTGGTAAGGAGAATCTCCGTAGCCGGTAGGTCCCAACGGCAGGATCTGCCACTTGCTCTGCCCGGCCTCCTTCAGTTGGTCTACAAATTCATAGGCTTCCTTGGAAAAACAGCCGATCCCATATTTGGAAGGCAATGCAAAAATCGGAAGCAAGATTCCACTTTCTCTCATACAGGTTTTCCTCCTATTTCTCTGTCTGTTCCGTATCCGTATTTTCCTCTGCCAAAGCGCCGCATTGTACACTCTCACAGTCTGCCGCCCTGCCGTCTCCGGAAACGCTGCCCTCTGCGGCTTCCCCGGACGCGCTTCCATCCAAAGCTGCCGCACAAAGGTCTCCCTCGGGGGAGGTTTGGCATGTTTCATGGGCATCTGTCTTTAATTTCCAGATATCCCGGTTGTACTCTTCGATGGTTCTGTCCGATGAAAAATATCCCGCCCTGGCGATATTGACCAGCATCTTCTTCGCCCATGCCGTCCGGTCCTCATAGGCTCTCAGCGCCTCTTCCTTCTTCTTCGTGTATGCCTTGAAGTCCAGAAGGGTCATGAACCAGTCTTTATTCAGGAGTTCGTTCTGCAACCTTCTCAGGTTCTCCTCCTGCCCGATCTCCAGCATCTTCTCACAGGTGATAAAGTCGATGGCCGCTTTGATATCCGGGTCTTTCTCGTAATAGCTTCTGGATACATAATCCGCATGGTCGTAATGCTTGATGACCTCGTCGCTCTCTGCGCCGAACACAAAGATATTGTCGTCTCCCACCAGCTCGTGGATCTCCACGTTTGCCCCGTCCTCGGTTCCCAGAGTCACCGCGCCGTTGAGCATGAATTTCATATTGCCGGTTCCGCTGGCTTCCTTGGAGGCCAGGGAAATCTGCTCGGAAATGTCGCATGCGGGGATCAGCTTTTCCGCTTTTGACACATTGTAATTTTCCACCATCACGACTTTCATGTACGGGCTCACATCCGGATCCTGGTTCACAATCTCCTGGAGACAGAGGATCAGGTGGATGATATCCTTCGCGATCACATAGGCCGGAGCCGCCTTTGCCCCGAAGATCACCGTAATCGGGGTGGTGGGCTTTTTGCCTGCCTTGATCTCCAGATATTTGTGGATCACGTAGAGGGCGTTCATCTGCTGCCGCTTATACTCGTGAAGCCGCTTGATCTGGATATCGAAAATGGAATTGGGATCCACCTCAATTCCCTGGGACACTTTCAGATAGTCGCAGAGTACCTTTTTATTTTCATTCTTGATCTCCAGAAGGCTTGCCAGAAGCTTCTGGTCATTCTCAAATTCCAAAAGCTTTTCCAGTTCTTTGGCGTCCTTCTTGTATCCGGTCCCGATCTGCTCATCCAAAAGCCTGGTCAGCAGAGGATTGCAGTACAGAAGCCAGCGGCGGAAGGTGATGCCGTTTGTCTTATTGTTGAACTTCTCCGGATAAATCCTGTAGAAGCTGTGCAGTTCATTTTCCTTCAGGATCTCGGTATGCAGGGCAGCCACGCCGTTTACACTGAATCCGTAATGGATGTCGATATGGGCCATATGCACCACGTCCCCATGGTCGATGATGGCAACGCTCTCATCCGAATATTCATTCACTTTTTCCGAGTACTCCTCTGAAAACTTCCTGCTGACGGAATGCTTGCTGATCACCGTATATTTTCTTCTCACCTTGTCGTCTAAGATCTCAATGATGGGCACAAGCTGGGGAACCACCTTTTTCAGGTAGGCCATGGGCCATTTTTCCAGCGCTTCCGCCAGAATCGTGTGGTTCGTGTAGGCGCAGGTCCTAGAAACCACGTCGATGGCTTCGTCCATGTCCAGCCCCCGTGCATTCAGAAGCCGGATCAGCTCCGGAATCACCATGGTAGGATGGGTATCATTGATCTGGATCACCGCGTAGTCCGGCAGGTCATAGAGGTTGCTGCCCCGCTCCACGCATTCGTCCAGAATAAGCTGCGCCCCGTTGCTGACCATAAAATACTGCTGATAGATCCTAAGCAGACGCCCGTTGTCGTCGCTGTCGTCCGGGTAAAGGAACAGCGTCAGGTTCTTTGCAATGTCTTCTTTGTCAAAGCTGATCCCGTCCTGGACGATGGTCTCATCCACGCTGTCCACATCGAAAAGGTGCAGCTTATTGGTTCTGTTTTCATAGCCTGTCACTTCGATATCGTACATTCTGGACTTTAACGTCAGCCCTCGGAAAGAAACCGGATATGAAACATCGGTCTTTATCAGCCAGCTCTTTTCCTCGATCCAGGGATTCGGAGTCTCTTTTTGCAGTCCGTTTTCAAATTCCTGCTTAAACAGTCCGAAATGGTAGTTCAGTCCGATCCCGTCTCCGCACATCCCCAGTGTGGCGATGGAATCCAAGAAGCAGGCCGCCAGACGGCCCAGTCCGCCGTTTCCAAGGGACGGCTCGGGCTCCAGCTCCTCGATCTCACAGATGTCCTTTCCGTGGGACGCCAGGATCTCCCGCACTTCCTCGTAGATTCCCAGATTGATCATGTTGTTGGATAAAAGCTTTCCGATCAAAAACTCTGCGGAAATGTAATAGATCTTTTTCTTTTCCTGAGGCGCTTCCTTCTCCACGGCCAGCTCCTGTACCATCTGAAGAAGCGCGCCGTAGAGCTCTTCATTTGACGACTCCGCAATTCCCTTTCCAAGATGCTTTCGCAATGTTTCCTGTACGCTCATAGTCTGCTTTCATTCCTCTCTTTCATAAAAAATCTTTTCTGCGTTTAGAAACTGCCGGAAAATTTCCATACAGTTCCTTACCCCTGCTTCCCGATATAATACAATTCGATGGGGTCAATGGGATCGATGGGGTTTTCCTGCTCCATCTTCGCGTTGCGCCCGTGACGGCGCAGGAGCTCTCCGCCTTTGTTGTAAAACCAGAAGGAATAGGTCAGGATCAGCTTCACCTTGCCCATCTTTTCCTTGGTTGTCTTGTTGTAATGGTTTCCCCCGGTCTCAAAGGCCGTTTTCTTATGGATCATGGAGATCAACTCCGTCTCGCAGGTCACCGGCTCCGGAAGGATTGTATAGGCCCTGCCCACGCAGTCCGGCTTGTGGGCGTCGCTTCCGCCCACCCTGACCTTGCCGTACTTTTTGGCCAGCTTCATGGCGTTCTCATTGGATTCTTCCGACTCACAGCAGTTGAACGACTCCACAAAATCAAACCGCTTCATCAATTCCGGCGATCTGCGGTAACGCTTTGTATTGGCAAAGCTCAGGTACTTCTCCCCGCATGGATGGGCCGGCCCAAGCACGCCGCCGTTGCGGTGCACAAAATCAATCAGGACGGATACCCGCATCCCGCGTAGCTCCAGCAGCCGCATCTTCACCCCTTCCGGCATGATGACCAGTATATGTCCCGCATCCCTGGTGTCGTACTCGATCCCCTTCAATACGACAAAATCCGTATGCCGCTTTCCCTTGATATGGTTTTTCCAGTAGCGGTACCCTTTGTAGGTATTGTGGTCCGTGATCACCATTCCCTGAAACCCTTTTGCCTTGAGGAGCATGATGTACTCCTCCACACTGACCTTACTGTCCAGAGAGCCTTCTTTTACATGACAATGCATATCAATCTTCATTCATATATCATCTCCTTAACATTGCTGGCGGCAGTGTGCCCCTTCTTATCTTACGGTGTATCTTATTTCTTATTCTTCTTTGTCACGGTTTTTTTCTTTTTCTGGTTCTTTCCTGCCGCCCCCTTTTTTGCCGCAGCCGGCTTTTTATCCAGATCGTCGATCATGGCGCGGGCCTTTTCCACTTCATTTGCAGTAGAATGCTGTTCCCGGATCTTTTTCGCATTCTCCAGAGTCCGTTTTTTCCGCTTTCCGGATTCCATCAAAAGCTGCACGCCGATCCCCGCCACAACCAGCACGGCAATCACCACGATCCGAATGATCTCTTTGTCAAACGGCAGGAATGAGTAGATCCCTGTGCCGGCGCTCATGCCGCCGTTGATCCCTGTAATGATGATAATGATCAGTTCCGCAAAGCGGATCGTAAACAGTGCCACAACCAGGCCAATGCCCAGGCATGCCAGGCCCAGCTTCCAGTCCTTTGGCTGCAGGAAGATGAACGCGAAGGAGCTTCCCGCGATCCAGGCAATCAGAAATACCCCTACATGGTAAAATACAGCCCCCAGAATCGCCAGCAGGATTCCCGCTGCCCCGCCGCAGATCAGGATCAGGTTCGGTTTGAGGCTGAAAGCGGCGCCTGCTCCCACTCCGATTCCAAAGCCAAGCCCCAGTCCCAGAAGGGCTGCCCACACCCGGATAAGCTTGAGCCCCAGAAAGCACCATAACAGCCCGATCACAATGGAGACCACCGTTGCAATCATCAGTGTATTCTTCACCGGACCGCCCATCCCGTCCAGATTCTTGAGTATCGCTTCATAATCCATTTCCTGCATACTGCTCATCAGATTGTTCACGTCCATTTCTCTTACTCCTTGTCCCTTATTATATTTTCTCGCCAGTACTTTACCGTTGAAGTTCTTCTATGGTTATTCTACCAATTTTTGCTGTATTATACAAGAAAAAATTCTGAGGACGTTGACATTTTCGGCAACATTCATTAGAATATTGCGTATACTTTGCTGCGGACTTTTTCAGCCGTTCAAGGCAGAGATAACATATTAGCAAAGGAGTTTATACATATGGAGCATTTAATCATTCCTGACGGGTACCGTTCTCCGCTGACAATCCGGGAGACCGAGGTAGCCATCAAGGAAGTCAAGGATCATTTTGAACGCGCCCTGGCAAAGTCACTTCACCTGACCCGTGTCTCGGCGCCCCTGTTTGTCCGGCCGGAATCCGGTCTCAACGACAACCTGAACGGGGTGGAGCGCCCGGTCTCTTTCGGCATCAGGGAGCAGGACGAGGCGGAGGCGGAGATCGTACATTCTCTTGCCAAGTGGAAACGTCATGCCTTAAAGCACTATGGTTTTCATTCCGGCGAGGGGCTCTATACCGACATGAGCGCCATCCGGCGGGATGAGGACACGGACAATATCCATTCTTTGTATGTGGATCAATGGGACTGGGAGAAGGTCATTTCCAGAGAAGAGCGGAATATGGAGACGCTGGAATATACGGTGCGCAAAGTATTCAGCGCGCTCAAGGAGACGGAAGATTTTATCTCCAGACGGTACAATTACATTCAGCCCCTGCTTCCGGAGGATATCTTCTTTATCACCTCCCAGGAGTTGGAGGATATGTATCCGGATTGTACCCCGAAGGAGCGTGAGAACCGGATCACCAAGGTGAAAAAAGCGGTCTTTGTTTCCCAGATCGGGAAGGTACTCTCCTCCGGCCAGAAGCATGACGGCCGTGCGCCGGACTATGACGACTGGGAGCTGAACGGGGATATCCTGGTCTGGTATCCTGTGCTGAATATGGGGCTGGAGATCTCCTCCATGGGAATCCGGGTGGACGAGGAGTCTCTGTCCAGACAGTTAAAGCTGGCCGGATGTGAAGAACGGGCCGGCCTGCCCTTCCAGAAGGCACTGCTGAACCGGGAACTGCCCTATACCATCGGCGGCGGCATCGGCCAGTCCAGAATCTGTATGTACTATCTGCGCAAAGCCCATATCGGGGAAGTGCAGGCGTCGATCTGGCCCGAGGATGTATTGAGTACGGCCAGGGAGCAGGGGATTCAATTGTTATAGCGGGTCTTTGACCCTTGCGGCAGCCGCCGAATATCCATGCAGGCATCAGTGCCTGCATTTTTTTATAAAATCCCCAGCCCTTCCAGCAGGATCTTGGCCCCGATCAGAATCAGGATCACGCCGCCCAGCAGTTCCGCCCTGGCCCTGTATTTTGTCCCGAATATACTTCCGATCTTCACTCCGATGGCTGAACAGACAAAGGTGACCACCCCGATAAAGCTCACGGCCGGGATGATGGATACTTTCAGAAACGCAAGCGTCACCCCCACGGCAAGCGCGTCAATGCTTGTCGCGACGGCAAGCAGGAGCATGGACTGGACGGACATGGAATCATCAATCTGCTCTTCTCCCCCAAAGGATTCTTTCACCATCTTCCCTCCGATGATCAGCAGAAGTATGAATGCGATCCAGTGGTCATACTCTGTGATCGCGTCGGTAAAAAATTTCCCCAGATAGTATCCGATCAGCGGCATCAGCGCCTGAAAGCCCCCAAACCAGGCCCCTGCTATGAACATGTGCTTCCTGCCGATCTTTCCCAGCGACAGCCCTTTACAGACCGATACCGCAAATGCATCCATTGAAAGTCCCACAGCCAGTACAAAAAGTTCAAAAATTCCCATTTTTCCTCTTCCTTTCTCTCTATCATTCGAAGATATTTCTTTACCACAAAATATAAGACTCACGGGCAGCTATCATATGTACAAAGCTGTCCATGAGTCTCACCGTTTCAAGTATCACCGGGAGCGCTTCTTGGCTCCATTATGTCGATCATACTGCATATACTATGCCGATTACTCCCTCCTGGAAATTGATGACATTGTAACATGTCCACAGAGATTAATCAAGTAGGGAATTGTTTATTTTCCTGCAATCCCCATAATTTTAATATAGTCTTCAGTTTTATCCCGCATGATATGGAATCCCTGCTCCAGCTCATCCATTGGGAATCTGTGGGTGATCAGACAGGAAGGGCTGACCCTTTTTTGGGCCAGGCGTTCCAGCACGTACTGCCAGTCATCCGGCCGGCAGTTTTGGCCTGCATCCTGGATATACCGCCTCTCTTCATCCGAAACTCCCTGTTTTGAAAGCCTCTGTTTTGTCAGGGATGCATCTTCCATCCTCTCCGCCATTCGAATCGAGGGCTCTGTTTCCGGAAATGAAAACGACGAATTCCACGTGCCGGTCACTGTCAGCTGATTTCTCAGGATCTTCCAGTATACGGCTTTTTCCAGATTCATATCGGAAAACGGATTTCCCACCAGCATCACTCTGCCCCCCGGTGCGGTGTGATCAACGGCCCATGTCAAAGTCTCATTTTTTCCTACGCATTCGAAAAATACGTCCGCCCCGGCGCCCTCTGTCCGTTCTCTCAGCCATTGGCCCGGGTTCTGTTCTCTGCTGTCGCACCAGGCGCCGCCGGGCAGTCCCAGCTTCTCCAGCATCTGTTTTTGGAAACCTTTGTTGCCGATGGCCAGGATATTTTTCACTCCTGCCTCCTGCAGGAACATGATCAACAGAAGCCCGATCGTACCAAGCCCGCATACTGCTACGATATCTGCCGGATCCGGCGCGGCCCGCCTCATGGCATGGACCGCTACTGCCATGGGTTCCAGCATGGCGGCCTCTGCAAACGTCACGTTATCCGGCAGTATGATCAGATTCTCCGCCGGAACTGCCGCATATTCCGCAAAACCGCCGTCTGCGCGGGAACCCAGATAGCTGTAATGCCTGCACATCTCATACTGCTCCTTCCGGCAGGGTCCGCAGGCTCTGCATGGAACCAGCGGGAAAATCCCCACACGCTTCCCGATCCATCCGGGATCTACTGCTTTTCCCGCTTTTTCCACTACTCCGGAAAATTCATGCCCCGGGATCAACGGGAAGGAATACGTGCCGTTCTGGTAGACCCTGGGGATGTCAGAACCGCAGATTCCGGCTGCTTTCACCTCAACCAGCACTTCGCCGTCATGAAGAACCGGTTCCTCTATATTATCCAATCTGAAATCATTGATATCATGCAACATCCATGCCTTCATGCGTCCTTCTCCCCTCTATAATTTACTTTTTCAGATTTTTCAAAAAGGCATCTGCCAGCTCCGGCCAGACAGCCACTTCAGGTTCCGGCGCTGGTACCCTTTCCGCATGCCGCTTTTCCTGTTCTTCCCATTCCGCCTGAACCCTTTCCGGTACGGTAACTTCCCCGGACTTCACCTTCCGCATCACACAGACCAGCTGTTCCTCCGTATACGGGCTCATATGCACTCCGTTGGCCCAGTCCTCATCTGCCAGGGACAGCCCGTGTATTCCTCTGGTGAACATATGGAACGCGCAGGGAACTCCGTTTTCCCGGCATGCCCTGACATACATCTCACTGTTCTCCACCGGCACTGTCTCATCCGTTGCAGTGGCCCACAAAAAACAGGGCGGTGTATTTTCCGTCACCTGCTTTTCCAGAGACATGTATTCCAGTTCGTCTGGAGACGCGTCCTCTCCCAGCAGTGCAATAAAGGAACCTTTATGTGCCTTTTCCCCGGAGGTGATCACCGGGTAATTCAGGAACGCAGAATCCGGCCGATTTGATATACCGCTGTATTCAGCCGAATCGTCCTGGATGTCCTCATAATGTACACACAGGCTGCCGCAGAGATGCCCTCCTGCAGAAAATCCGCAGACGGTCAGCTCATCCCCGATCACGCCAAATGCATCCTCATTCTTTCGGATATAGCGGACTGCCCGTGAGATATCCTTCAGTGGCTGAAGCTTTAACGGAACCGACTGGAGAAAATTGACGGTATACGTCAGCACAAAGGTCTGATACCCTTTCTCATAGAATTTCCGCGCC